>Ga0123355_10019596_pt1 | contig 10774 bp, 3 predicted proteins | sample TergutEmb28metaG_3_FD_89872 | JGI IMG/M metagenome (GOLD analysis project Ga0123355, IMG submission 89872) | Embiratermes neotenicus P1 segment gut microbial communities from Petit-Saut dam, French Guiana - Emb289 P1 | ecosystem: Host-associated > Arthropoda: Insects > Digestive system > Gut ...
ATGTAAATTATTCCTTTTTGGGTAATTCCCCGGCGTCTGAGTTCTAATTGCCGACGTTTCGGAACTCACTATCGGTTCCATCTTCATAGGCAGGTGAATTCACCTGCCTATGAAGATGGAACCTATAGTGAGTTCCGAAATGTCGGCAATTAGAACTCAGACGCCGGGGAATTACCCAAAAAGGAATAATTTACAATCCTTACCAGTATCTCATGATTCTCACAAAACATCACAAACAAGTAACCTTGTGACCTTATTAGCTACTCAGCCTGAGCTGGCAGTCACAGGAGACTATTAATTGGTTGCTTCAGTGTTATTCTTGGAATACCTTAAGGGAATGTTTAATACTTGTCTACTAATAATGCATGTTTAACCAGGTCACTTATCCTAGGACAAACAGAGATGCAGTTATAATCTGGGTTAATGATTTTAGTTACTATACTTTAAACTGAACAACTATCATTGGTTCCCGATGTCATTAGTATAATTCCAGATACAAATTGGGTTTCATATACACAACTTATTTCTGTCTCTATAGATGTAAAAGTAGTTCAATTTTAATCCTTAAGTGCTTAGTTTGCACATTAATACCCAGGTCCACTACAGGATACTTCTACATTACAAATACTAGTAGCATCAAAATGTTCCCAGAATTTTCTGGTATAATTTCCAGGAATTGCTGCATGAGGGAAACTTCTGTCTCATAAGTTGGTCTTTCGACTTAGGGATGTGGTCAGAAGGAAATGCCTGGAGGAATGGAGAACCAACAGTTGGTCTCTCCTTCACAACAATGCTCCAGTACAGTGGTCGGATTTGGTCAAGGATTTCTTAGCAAAGAGCAATGAGACCATACTGCAGCAACCCCCATACTTTCCTGTACTGGCTCTAGCTGATTTTTACCTGCTACCTCGATGGCACTTTTGTGGTGCTACTGAAATCATAAAGAATGTGATGGAAGGGCTGAAAGGCTTTTACAAAATGGCTTCCAGGAATGGTTCCAACACCTTTACAGTCACTGGAAAAAGTGTATAGTTGCACAAGGGGACTACTTTGAAGGAAGTACAGTTTAAATGATGTACTCTTTTGTATTTCTCAGAAATAAAGTTATTCTAGGAACATTTTGAAGCTACCACATACATTACTCATGAAAATGACCCAAAAATCATTATTCGTGTACACTGTAAAATTACATAAACAGACCCCAGAACAGAATCAGGTTTCATGTGACACATAGCATAAATATAAGACATTAAGAAAAGCTTATACTAAAGTCACATTTATTAACCATAGTCTCAAGTCCTGTGCAGTATGATGATGTGTTGTTGGATGAGTGGCTTCCAATGTTTTAGATAATCGTGGTTCATTGGCCAGGTGTCCTTTCCCCCCCCCCCCCCCCATTTTTCTTCTCAGACTGTCTATTTCAAGTGTTGTTTTGGCACAAACAATACTGCTGCAACATTCATCAAGCTAGAAATATCAGTCTCACTGAACTGAAAATTTAAGTACCCCACTGTCTTTCTGTACTAACTTTCAACAGCAATACTGCAAACACTCAAATTTATTAAGTCCATTTTCTCTAAAGTCAGTATGTTAATCCTAAGCACTCGAAGATGTGCCCTTCTAGCACATTATATGAAGTCACAACAAAAAATACAACTTGAGCCTTCACCACTGCAATAATCTCACCCCTTATGTTACAATACACCTTGGACTAAAAATCGTTCTGCAGTTGTCAAAGACACGAAACTGAAATATATGGTGCCAGAGTGACCATTTAAATCAGAAGGTTCAAAAGTCTGATTTCGCACAGACAAAACTCAGGCTATAAGGTATCAGGAGATTTTTTAAATTCCACGCTATTCATGATTAATTGTGAAGCACACAGAATAACAAATGGGAGGAAATGTAACTTTGAGATGCTATTTACTTTTTATTATTAAAATTATCTTTCTGCTGACTTAATAGTTGCAGTACGTTATAAATAGAGTAGGTAATAGCTAAATTAAAATAGCAGGGGACAGGGGTGCACAAATTTTCCAAATATCTAGGAGCCACCTCAAAATTATACGCATCAGAAAAGTGACAGAAAGAATGTTCCATACTTAGGACCCATAATTATCAGATTACACCATACAAAATTTCGTTACCATGGTGACATGGCATCCAAGATTTGCTCATCTCTGGTGTAGAGGCCATGGAGATTATGGGATATCATGGACCTCAGAAGAATGATGAAGAGATGGGAGATACTAAGGACAGGATTCTGGAACATTGCCCAAAAATTTGTAAACTGAATGCAGAAGATACATACTTCAGAGTTGTACTTTTTTACCAACTTCTTGGGTACATCAGCCATTGCTGCAACTACATTTAGAAGACATCACAGAAGAGGAAATCTGCTTCACTAAGCAGTGCAGCAGCATGGAGAACAGAACAGTTGTGGAATAAATGGCAGGAGAAAAACAATTTGGATAAATTAGGTCATAGAGATATACATATATACTCAATTGTGGTTGAGTCGAACTTGACCACATAAATGAATTTTTATCTGGCCATAACATATATTTCTTCACTTTCTACAAAAAGCTTACACCCTCCTTTCAGCATTTCTGCTCAACACATCAAAATTGCCCTCCAGGAGTTGGGCTTTGATGCCATTAATGTCACACAAATGATGATCACATGCCCCTCACATGCAGGGGTCCAGTGCAAGCAGCCCTCATGATATGTGTGTGTGTGTGTGTGTTATGGTGGTCAGCACCACCAAGAGTATCCAGAAAAGGATGACTACCAGATTACTGAAGTGCTGAAACTGCGTGGCAGACCACCCAAGCACAGAGGTTGAGCTATGCAAAGGAGCTTCAATGAAGAAGGCAACACAGCATCAACCATCCATCAACTTCAAGACTGAACCTCATCTCAAAAATAGCAAAGTCTATGACAATGCACACAACTGCCTGCTGCAGCAGGCACAAAACATATCAATACCCCTGCCATAACATGCAGAAGGTGGCCAACTTAACAATGGCAGAACTGAAGGTGACACTGTTACTGTACTGATCATAGTATAGCAGACCAAGACAGAATCTAAAAACTGCAGATATAGAAGATGAATGCTTTAACATTGTCATGCATGCAGTCTATGCACTCATCATGAAGAAATAAGGAACTGCCATCATTATACATAAAAGCAGCAGTTTTCACATCACCAGTAGCCCAACCCCTCTTGTCCAAAGACACGAGGCTTTGAAATGAATAAAAGTGTGTGCCATGCAGCATGCCATCATCTGGTCAAGAGTAAAAAATATGCTCAATACCAAGCACATGGATCAACAGAGCCATGAAAATGAAACTCTCACTTCCCACAGAACTTCCTGATTTTATTTATTTTTTTTATCATTGCACCGTCCATTTTGAAATCTACGTAGTTCACTCACCAACAAATGCACCATTTATTATCTTGGTTAAAAGTTTTAAATTTACATTAAAATACACAATAAATATCGCTCCTATATGTTTCGGTCATTAATGACCAGCTTTATCTGTGCCTAAATAAAGTTATATTTGTTAAAATACTCAGTAAAATTATGTCGTTATATAAATTAGGTGATGTGGCAGCATATCATAGAGTGGCAGGTGTGTTGCGTGCAGTGCAGAGTGAGACTGCACTCACTCTGCACTGCATACAACACACCATACTGCTCTACGACATGCTACCACATCACCTAATTTATATAACGATGTAATTTTACAGAGTATTTTAACAAATATAACTTTAATTAGGTATAGATAAAGCTCCCTGATGATGGTCATTAAAGACTGGAACATGTAGGGGTGATATTATTGTGCATTTTAATGTAAATTTAAAACTTTTAGCCAAGTTAACAAATAGTGCATTTGTTGGTGAGTGAACTACCTGACTTTATTGTTACTCCAACAGGTTTTGATCATCAGACTGCCAATGTCAGGAATATCATTTTCAGCCACCAGAGGAAATTGTGAAAGGTTTTACATTAATCTATACCTAAAATCATACCTGTTACTGATTTGCTGTGATTCTGTTGCTGAACACCTATTTTGTAACTGATCTATACCTTACAATCACATTACTGTAAAAACAGCAATTATGAATGTCCTTATTCAATAGCTCTTATAAGTTAAAAATTTAATTAATTTAATTCAGGGGTACATAAATCCCGGACGTCAGGTACCTAGGGAGACTAGATTTTGCACAGCAGCATCTGATATGTCTGGGTCCTCAGTATCCGAACTTGCCCCAAGTTACCCTGCTGGCACCTAGCATTTTGATGTGGCTCCCATGTTTTTAGAAAATCTGTGCACCAAGTTTAAATTAACATTCTTCAGGATTTTTAAGTCAATATTAACACCCAATACATGGTGTGCAAAACAGACATATTAGGATTTTTCTAGCATCTCAATACACAACTATCTGGTTGAATCACATAAAAAGGTCAGACAGAAGGCAAGAGAAAGATGTGGCATGTTAGGGCCTCTGCTTGATACAAGTGGCCTGTCCATCAGAAATGATGTTCTCCTTCATTAGCAGGTCATTTGTCCTATGATGGATTACGCACAATCACTCTCAAGTCTACTACCAGCATCCATGTCATGAATTTACAGATGGTACAATTCAAGTGCCTAACAGACTTTGATGTACTGGTGGCAAAATCCACCCCTCCCCCACCACCGAAGGACATATTACCACTTGTATGTGAAGATTTTACTACAATCATGTCAAGGTCATCAGCCAAGACAAGAAAGCCATTAGCACAAGCCCCATTATAGTTACAAGGTTTCCATGCCACGGAGTAGCTGTCCCATGAGCAAAAACGGACCAAAGAACATATATTGGCACTTAATATTTTATGTTTGTTTGATTATTAGTTGGCCACATTAGCATAAACCACATTATAGTTACAAGGTTTCCATTCCACAGCTTAGCAATGTGTCCCATGTGCAACAAGGGGCCAGGGAACATATATTTACACATAATATTTTATGTTTGTTTGATTGATTTGTTGGCCACATGACTACTTTTCATTACTTGACTCCAAAACCATCATCTGTCAGATGTTGGAAGATACTTGCCCAGTTACACAGTGTTGCATCGCCACAGTGCCACATCCCACAAGACATGAATCTTTAGAAATACTACCGTGAACGCCATACATCTCACTTCATTTCTTCGATAGTGGCTCTTTTATGTTATGTATGATAGGTACACTGCATATCTTCTGGGAAATCAGACTACATGTTGCAACTTCTATAGTAAAGTTTCAATTTTTTGCTCACTTGCCCTGAGTAGTCATCTGTTAAGATCCCAGTACTAATGTTGATTTACTATTCATGAATCAGAAATAAACACTTGACTGGCACACAATATATGCACAAAAGAGTGACAACACTCACCCAACAATGTGGAGTCAAGACAATCTCATTTATTACTGTAACTGGGAGAAGTGGACTGTACACTATATCAGCACATGTTCATGTGCAAATGGCACAATTAATTTCACATGCAAGTAATAAGAAATTGTATAAGCCATACCCTACAAAAAGTATTACCAAAAAACAAATTAGCTGATCTGATTCCAAATTTAATTCCATTCGTAACTGGTCAAGAACATTCTGAAGTACTTCACAATTGATACAGTCAACAGAAACCTTCCATCTGCAGTAAATGTTTTGTCTTTGTTTTAAAACAGAAGAAATATTCCCTGTTACATGCCATACAATATCTGTTCCTTTGGTATTTTATACCAAAGTTCAGATTGACAATAATTTTGAAATTCATAAATCGCGCCACATTTTTCTGGAAATTTCCAATCATCTTGCGGACATTCAAAAATCTCTCCCTGCGATTTCTTTATTAAGTCAAAATAATACAAATTAAAGTTTTAATCTGGGCACTCAGAAGAATATTAACAGGTTTAACCTAAAAATCAAACACACTTTAACACCTAACACCATATCTCTTTGATAAATTATAATACATGTACGTTAAGTGAAACAGTAGTTGAACACATCAACAAGGAACAGTGTAATAAAGATAGCATTATCCATGAGCCACGACACAGACCTGTAATGAGGCAGTGCAACTTACATTCCATCTTGATAGTACTTTTAATACATATCTGTGGCAGCTTACCAAGGCCTCGCAGCTCTTCTATTAGTCCCAGTTTTCTGAATGCTTCTGGTCCTGATCCTACTCCACCCTTCAACTAGAAATTAAATGAGACAGCATCACAACCAATAAAATCTGTGTTGCACATAAAATCACTTGTAACACTGAGTATAAGAAAGTTTTATATTACCTGTCCCTTATCAAATGGAACTCCAAGCACACCAACTTTGTTATGGCTTCTTCTTAAATTCATCAAAAGATGATTATTTGAAAATCGATTGAAAATTCTTACGCAAGAAGATATTAACGTGCCGTGAGGTATAAAGCACATTTCTTGCATTGAATGTGTGTCAAGTCCTCACTGTAACTGACTACACCAAGGCCATATGCAAGACATATCAGCAATCTTGCATACGTACGCATCTCTGTGCTAACCAAGAAATGACTTTCACTGATCTATCACAGACATGGGCACTACATTAGACATACTGCAATGGTTTTAACAACCAAACTCAAATCAGTATCTAATAAGTTTGAAACAACATGTTGTTTTAGTTTCTCAAATGGTATTCTTAAGTAAACGAGAAGTGGAACCATATATAAACAATAAACTTTCAACTTATTTGTGCTGATAATTGTATCTTATGTCAAATGCTATCATGTTAATTAATCAGCAATTATATTCTACGTCAGCAACGTTAAGAATAAGACGTGCAAAGTCCAACTAACTTCATCATAATCAACTTAATAAGAATACAAGCCTGTGTGAATGCTCCAAACAAGAAATATCACACCACCATAGGTATCTGCATAATTCAAACTCATTTTTGTGTGCGTGGAAATGGAAATAAAGAGAATAAAATCATTAACATAAGCAAAAATACACAATTCATTTATTACCATCAACTAACTTCTTTCAACATGTAATAAAATATAATCCAACACTCCTCTCTCTATTTCTGGTTTAAAAAAATTTGAAATTAAACCAAACTTCTTCTTACCCTTATCAACATAATGGATTCAATATGGAAAAGCACATGCATCCATATTACACCTTCAATTGTAAAGAAGATAACAAGCTACATGCAACGTTGAAAGTGTCAAGAAAAAGAAGTATCAATGAGAGCAATTTTTAAGATGAAAGTAAAAGGGCTGGATTCTTAAAGGTACATACCAGCATGGAGTACAGTATACACATGGCATGTTTCATTAATGATTCTTCCATGAAAGGAAAATTCTTACAGACGTCACTTATGAAGATGAGAATTGTCTGCAATCATACACAGACTTCTGTATTCACTGCACTGAACCAATGAGACAGTTCTCATACAAATGAATAACCATGAAGTTTTTAGTATAAGTCTCATATCATGAGTTTTAGTTTGAGAAACATTGGTCTATGATGGATTAGGAAACTGGACTGCTGGAAGGTATGGAAAATTCTTGCAGTGTGCCTTATTTCATGGTCCTTTAATGCTGAAACTTAACATATGTATTGGAAGGACGGGAAAAGAAGTCTACAGTGTTTGGGAGAGTTGTAAGCAGGTATAAAATTATGAGGTGGACTGGGCTCCACTGAAACCTGCAATCACAGTATAACCTCAAGAAAAGTGATATATGAAACAAACAAGCATGAAGTACCGGCTCTTGGATATCAAACCATTAGAACTGGTGTTCATAGGAAGTACTTTACACATCTTACTGACCATAGAGTTATTTTACAACAGAATGTATGAGGGTTGTTAAACACTGATATGAATAGTCATGTGCAGTGGCATATGCTTCCAGATCTCCTTTGCTTCACATGCAAAGCGTTTAATGACTCTTAATCATCATAGTTTCCTTCAGTGTGGACTGAGGAATGTAAATGAGCCACAGTAAAAAGAAAATGCTTCAATATTTTCTGCTATAATATGGCACCCAATACTGTCAAATGTGTAAGGGAACAGAACACAGATTCTAAAATTAAAAAGATATAGGGTTTGATAAACTACAGTATATCACTGATATCCTTATAGTAAATTCCTGATATTCATCAAACACAAATAGGCCAGCTGCAGTTTCTTACATAACCTTCTATCCACTATGAACAAAACAACAATTTACTCCTGTACCATGTAATGTCTACATAAAACTAGTACATGTACACCATAAAATTCAGCAAAGTTCTTTTATCAGTAAAGGAATCAAGATATATTCAACAACAAACAAATAAAAAAGGACAACAGACTCTATAGAATACAGAATAAGACTACAATTTCTGCATACATTACTCTACTGTTCCTAATAGCTTGTACAAGGAAATGTACATGTGTGTACGAGGCACAGAATAAAGGACTGTAAGTTTTGCAAAAAGAAAGCATGTATACATGTCTGAGGACAATGAAATCAAAAGAATAGTAGTATGTTTTACAGCCACAGGTTGTTATCGGTATACTTTCCTTTCTTAAGCAGAGGACAAAATAAGGTTATGAGATAATCATCTTGTGTGTCTGTCTGTGACCTCTCTCCAACTTCTTTAACTTCTGAACCACAAGAGTTGATATAACCATAATGCCATTATGGGCTACCATAACCTCTGTAATTACCAACATCAATAACAACAAAGTGGATGCACATAACTGTGAGTTGAAGCTACACTAGTGCCAATTGACAGGTGTTGTATGGACACAGGTGTTTGCGAAATATGAAACTTTTCTATGAAAGGTACAACAATACGGTGAATTCATAAAACCTATATTTAGGTTTTAGTTCCGCAGTAGCAACATATGATCTCCACTGAGAAACAACACCTAAGACTTGCTATGCAGATGGGTCACTTATAAATACAAAATCCCATGATTTGACAAATACAAACATGGCAGCATTTGTAACTGCTGATACATGTTGTGTGTAATGTCCAACACGGACACACCTGTAAGACTTGAGGTTCTCACTACAGTGACGATGATTCAAATCTTCTGGGATGTTCCACTAAGCTGCTTGGTAAATAGTTACCAATGTTTCAAAGGAGAATAATGCCTCCATCTTCAGAATCAAGTAGTCCAGGAAGAGCAATTGTGACAGAAAACATGGTATATTACACAGACATGTAAGCCAATGGGAGCGGTAGTGCTACGCACTGGGCAAGGTCCCAGAAGAACTTGCAGGAAGGTTAAGTGGCATCAACCAGACAGCAAGGATAAGCAATCTTCAAAATTGAATGGTTTCTATACACACTGTCAATTACTGCTTTCCACAGTGGACACAATGCATTACCTCTCACGAACAGGAAACATGTTAATCTACATACTGGACAAGGCACATACAAAATGCAAAAATATTACTACAAATGAAGTGATTACAAAGTGACAAGGTGATGAAATTACAATGTCTGATCAGAAGTAGTTTCAAAGATTTTTTTGTTACAATTTTATAAAATGAAGAGAAAAGCAGTAGGTTCCTTCAAAATACTTGTCTCACTCCAAAGATCTCAGGAGATTTGAATGTTTACATACATCACTGTGAGAACCTCAAATCTCACATCTACCCATCTAATTACATGGTGTCATATAGCAGATTAATATATTCTTATTGACAACTAGCCATGGCAAATTTATCAATAAAAGCACTGACCACATAATAATACAACATTAATATGTAATGCATCTGAGTGTTGTTACATGACACAGAATGCTGCATGACAGAAGAAGCCCATAATCAAGCTGAATACTCTTGTGTGGCACCGTTCCTGATTGCGACAGTAAGGACACACTGCAGTAACAAGTTCAAAACATTCAATAAAACACATACATTTCTGATTGTAACAAGGGGGACAGAAATAACATAAGAGGATGAACAGTTGACTCAGTTCTGCTTTGTATCATCTGGATCAGATCTGCATTTCAACTGATGCTGCGATGACTCCATTTTTTTTGCCAAAGTTGGCTAACTAGCACTCACCAATTTTCATGCAGGACTACTGAAGTGCTGGATCTTTGCATTCCAGACTAATGGTGTTGTACCACATTTCAAATTATTCATCTTTTAGTAATGAAAGTGCTGTGAAATAGTTTTGAACTAAAAATTAACCATATTTCAAACTGACAACATTAACCTTAATCCTACCAGCATGGGTACCAAAATTACAATGCATGGTTTGTGAAAAACATATTATTTGAACAAAAAAAGAAAATATTATGAAAAAAAGGCATGTCGTGAAAAATAAGACAGAGATTAATTACTAAAAATTCAGTAAATTTGCTTGATGACTACATGCAAAATGAAACTCTACTGGTTGTCTTCCTAAGTGCAATCACATAGGTCTTTAAAAAGTTAAAATGTACACAAAATCCTACATTTAAGGCTGGGGAATATCACATGCTTGAAGTACAAGGTGTTTTGAATTAAATGATTCTCAATTAATGAGCTTTTGCTGAATCACTCTTCTGAACAAAGCAATATCACGCTGCTAAAAAAAATTTAGTAACAGTAGCGAGTGGATATGAATCATGCAAATGTAACTGCAGTATGAAATTATTATTATTTTTTTTTAATCCAATGACACCACATGTCCTTGTGGACTTCGTGGTCCTCCCTCCTGGGCATGGCAGAAGTGTAACTGACTTCCGAGGTTGGGACGCCCATGAG
>Ga0123355_10019597_pt1 | contig 10774 bp, 8 predicted proteins | sample TergutEmb28metaG_3_FD_89872 | JGI IMG/M metagenome (GOLD analysis project Ga0123355, IMG submission 89872) | Embiratermes neotenicus P1 segment gut microbial communities from Petit-Saut dam, French Guiana - Emb289 P1 | ecosystem: Host-associated > Arthropoda: Insects > Digestive system > Gut ...
AAATAAAAATATATTATTTTAATATAGCTGGTCCCTTCCGTTGGAAGTGGGGGAGGGAGGGAAGTTAGTTGTGTGGGGGGGGGGGGGGGGGGGGGAGGCGAGGGATGCGCTTATTCTGAGAATCGTAAACAAGACACAAATACGCGTGTTATTAAACATGAATATTTTAAATTTATTATGGTATACGTTTTTGGCGTAGAGGTTTATGTGGTTGGGCTCTATTACATGTATATTCATGGGCAATTTGCACCCGGTGAGTGCTTGCTAATATTCCGTTCAGAATTTTTCTGGTTCTGTTTATTAGCGTACAGATTAAATTATGCATAACTGCAATGTTGCCTGTTTTTTGTTTTGGTGTTGGACTTCCATTTCTCGCTGTAAAGCAAGGACGGGGACTGAACGCTGTTGATAAATAGGTGTCTAAGGAGAATATTTGGAACCCCAAGTGTAAAAAAGTGAGAACTGCACAGTAAGAAGCTACGTAATTCTTATGCTTCACCAAACATTATTAAGTTGACGAGATTAAGCATGAGATGGACAGATGATGAAGTAAGACTGAGAAACAAAACTTGAGTGTCAAATTCGTCACAAAATCTGTGGAGACCTTGTCCTAGATGGAGTAAATTTAAATCCATTGTGAAGATATTTTATGTGAAATGGGTTTGTTATTACTGAAATTGGAATTTTATTATTTGTTTGTCATTGTCATTATTATTATTAAAGTTCTTATTTATTAGTTTATTTAATTGTATTGATTGTAATTTCATGCTGTGTTTTGGCTTTTGTTGTCTGTATTTTAGCTGAATTTGTAATTGGCCTTTAAGCTAGATTGAACTGAGCTAGTTGTGCTACTACTGCTACTGTTACCGCTGCTACAACAACAACAACAACAACAACTACTACTACTACTACTACTATACTACTACTACTAATACTAATACTACTACCACCACCACCACCACCACCCATGTGCCGCCATAGGACGGACTGTAATCTACCTCGTCACTTTTCTTCGTTCATTATGGCTTATTAATTTATTAATTAACTCATTACAGCTAGGTTATTCAACAGTTATTTAACTTCAAACATTTGAACTCCACTAATCGCAACATGCAAAGTATGAGTGATCCTTTCTTCATCATTGTCATCATTCATTACGAGCTACGAAATATTTTAACCATTTTCTGTGAATGATGTTCTAATACCAACAACAACCACAACATCCGATTAATTTCAATACTAATTATCACTTAAATATGACGACACTCTAAGAACTCTCCGTATAATGATGTCACAACCCGGTAACAATGGAAACCGTCAAATATGCCAACCGGAGTGTGAAGTCACAACCCCGTACCCATGGCGACCCATGACCGTAGCAAACGCCGTTTGGTGTCACAATCCGCTAATAATAGCAACGATGTACAATACACAACAAGGTGTAACTCACACCAGTGGTGTGACTTGCATGCTTTATTATATTATTGTCATCATCATCATCATCATCACCACCACCACCACCACCACGATCGTCATTATTGTTAAAATAAACATCGCAAGTTTCGATGTATTTGTTATAATTGTGTATCATTTGGATGCCTTATTTCTGGGATACGAAGCCGCGTCACTGGGTAAACACTTCTCGGCGTACCGAAGTGTCTTCGTCCATACGGATCTGGAATGAAAACCTCAGAACTGGCATGTATATTTTTGGAGGATACAATCGTGGTCCATTGTGAAGCAGTAATCTGATACACACAGAGCCAGCGTTAGTCTGTGCGCGCCGCTCAGTGGCAGGGGCAATAAGACGACTGATTGTTTGCGCCATCTCTTTTCAGAAATGATTGTCATGCTATGCTGTACATATTGTCGTTGTAAACAGAGGTGATGTTTTCCGTCACAATTTCACCACGCAGGTCACTGTAACTGCCTACTGTACTCTTGTGTTGTGTCAAACCATTCTCGTGACCTACAAATTGAAACCTGCAGGCCTAGAGGCCCTAAGTGAAACCTCATCTCGACTATGTGATGTCCTGGGCCTTCATGATGCGCAGCAGGTGGGCCTGTAATCAAAATAAAGCTGAAACTATTGGCCACCCCTTAAAGCAAGCGATGGCTATGTGTATGGCAGCCTTATCTTCATTTCGTCCACATGATATTCGTTTGTGACCCATACAAGAAGCATCGATTATTGACCTGCAGTGTTTTTATCGGGTAGTCCTTAGAATGGAGAATCATTGTTTCCTAGTATGTAGGAATTCTTCTAATAAAACCAACTAGATGCACTAATTTCTCAAATTTATTTTTGGAATAAAACTACATGTTTCGGGCAGTTCCTCTGTCCATCATCGGGAGTTCTTTACTGTACACACAGGAATGGTGTATGTCATACAGTTTTGCTGACAGCTTGAGAACAGGATCAGGACGGAACGTATGACATACACCATTGCTGTGTGTAGAGTAAAGAACTCCTGATGATGGACAGAGGAACTGCCCGAAACATGTAGTTTTATTCCAAAAATAAATTTGAGAAATTAGTGCATCTAGTTGGTTGTATTATAATAATTTATCACGATGCACGGTCACCTGAACGTCAAAATCATGAAGGAACTTAATTTCTAGATAGCTCTAGATGAATTTCTCGCGATAACAGGAATTATTTCCCGTAATACCATTACTGTGTTGTGCCTGTGATTCAGACGTTTTTTGTTTATATGTTAACCTCTTGCCTAAAATGTTAAGGCATATGCGGTCATGTGTTCGTACACCGTAATGTGTACCATAGTTCAGCAGGCACTCTCTATATCTCGAGACACAAGAGAAAACTGGGATGTGACCTAGCAAGAGTGAATATGGTTGCTTGCTTGCCTTGTCTTACCTTGTATTGCGAGTTGGCTGCATACCAGCCAAGGCTTGCGTTGTTTTGCACGTTCCTCGGTAGTGGTTCTCGATTCAGTACTGTTGGTACCGCTCGCTTATATCGTGGATGCTTTAAATGGCGTACTTCCCAATTCGATGGCATTTTCACAGATTTTTACAAATTCTTGCATACTGCAACTTGGATGAGTAATCAGGTTGTCCAAAAGCGCATGCCTGGAAATGGCAATCAGGGGAAAAACCTCCTACTAGTATTTAATAAAGGTAAATCCGTATGTTTACCTGAAAAAATTAATGTCGTTATGGACTGAGACTATCTATATAGGGAGTTATTTGTTTACAGCATCAAATTACCATTAAACTACTTCCTTACAGAAAACTGTGGAGACATTTCAATTGGTAATAAAGAAGAGATAAATATATTGACAACCACACTTGTTTTGTAATGTAACTGAAAATATTGTGATAGAGCAGTTAGTACAATCACTGGGACAAGGACTGGGCTTTCTGGGGTTCGAGTGCAGGAGGCGCAAGAGATTTTGATGCTTTCCACAACGTCCAGTCCGTTTTCGGGGCTCACACAACCTCCTATCCAATGGACACCGATGGCTGTCTCCATACGTACGGCAAGAGGGCCATGAAGATGTCCATTGTGCTTTATTAAATGCCTTTATAGGCTGGAGGGGGTTAACTTTAACTTTACATTGTTGAAGTCTGGGCTTAAGTAGATATTTAGATAACTTCTTTGAAACTGAATTACACAATTAAACGCCGTAAACCTATAAAACTATTTTGTATCGACACAAACGTGTCCGGTAACGATATAGAATTACATATTGACTCTCATCCCTAGATAAGCACAGGAATCCACATTCCGAGCAAGAGTGAAACCCGCGATGAAAGGTTCCTGTTTAAAGTTAACATTTTAGAATTAGTTTGGTCTACCTGGAATCTGAAGCGAATAGCTTCCGACTGTCTACCAGGCATACTTTCCTTGTCTGAGAAGGTACAGTCAGCCCAGCTATGAAGTAAAACAGAGGGCAAACGCGCAGCTCCTCTGATCCTCTAAAGTGACACTTGGTAAGGAAAGTTTATAGCACATTGACTGCGGTATATACCACCTGCTTTAACGTTCACAACTCTGTATTTTTCCCATATGGTGTATTTATGTGTTTTTTACGAAGTTCACAGTAAACAGCTTACTTTATTTCCCTAAAGAACATAATTGTTAACCTCTGTAATGAAAATGCGACGTGGTTTGTGTGAGGTAGGAACTGCATTTTTAAATATGAGAAGAATTTCAATTTCCAAAGGCGTAGGTAGCTGTAATGTTGATCAGCAAATCGAAATAAGTCAGAGCTTTCTAGCCCTAAGACCTTCTAAACCGATTAGGTCACAATACGAATTTTATTACAGTAATTGCGAAAAACTGAAGCACATGACGTAAAGGTTCACGTTCCTTGTCACGTGATTGTCACACCAAGCAAGAATATAATCAGTACAGTCAGTGTGGTTGGGCGGTCAAAGCAGCTTGTCATTGCCTGTGTTCCTTCTTAGTCTGTGACGGTTGGTAACTTTGGCCTCCCTCTTCCGAGATAATGAAATGTCCAACATAGTCTCTGAACTGGAAACACAACTTCCGACTAACAGTGTGGAGCACAATATAAGCCTTATGCAAGTGTATAGAAACTTCAGTCCTTCTAATAATACACGCACTAGCAACTTGTGCTGCTACAAAATTTTGCCATTGTCAAACTTATTTAATTGCCAGAGTTCTTAAAAGTTTTTCGTTCTTCGAATACGTTATATAAAAAAGTACGATCTTACTTATTTTAATAGCTTATACTTATTATCCAGAATAAGAGAATTTATAGTCAGATATCCTCCGGTTGCCGTACGAGGATGTTCCTTGACGTTGGCCTAAGGAGCTTCGCATGTTATTGGTCCATCACATTGTGTTGCCTTCCAATGCCATCTGACAGATTTCTTCGTATGCCATGAAGTCGACTGGCTTGGAACACTTCCTGTACGGCACCATAGCTGTATTATTAACGTTAAAATGTATATCAGCAGGAAAATGTTGTCGAGATATGAGCGTCGTTGAACTGCTCCCAATATTCACTATAGGTTGGAACTTTGTGTTTTCGGTGATAACAACAGCTTCTGAAGGAAGACAAGTAGAATGGACTTCGTTACTTACATAGATAATAATTCACATTGTGATATTCTGGTATATGACGCCGTATCGACTAGGAAATAATTCCCATTATTATGAAGAAGCTCTCTGCCTCCATCGTCAGTATAGTCAGTAACTACAGGGTGTTTTTTTTCCTAACGCGGGACTGAAAACGACAGAGTGGGCGGCGCCATCGTTTGCTATGAGGAAATGATGTCGCCCACTTTACGTCATGCATCCTGCCAGTCAACATGGTGTCATAGGCCAGAAGATTTCTGTTTGTGAATACTGCTGTTAGAAGCTTAAATCTCTGCTAAGACGGTTGGTTACTTGGTTAGTTTGTACTATGTGGTTAGTTAATTGTTTAGTAGATTGGTTGGTAAGCCAGTCGACTAGCGGCAATGAACAGGTTGGGTGAAAGCTGCAGCAGTGTCAAGCACCATATTTGTCATGGTGTTCCATTATTCTTTACAGCTCATTTCCGGGGTTGAGATGCAATCATGGCGCCTGCTCAATGTAAACGTTGCTCTTTTCAGGTGGATTATAAGAGCAGCAGAAGGTCATGTGACAATGACCTGTGTTACATCACAAACGGAATAACAATTCATTGACAAGTTCTGGAATACAAAATCGCGCATTGTAATGTAAACATTTGCGTACGACGGCACCTTGTCTTCTTGAAGGTTGTGGGATAGGAAGAATTTAGCTGCGACTAGTGTGGTTTGCTATACACACGCCAGGGTTCCCACAGTAACACGGCATAGGACACAAATTTGCACAAATGACTGACATTTTACTCATTTATATATGTTTATACATCTGAAGCTGTGCAGTGAAATTATTTCCTTAGGGATAGACAAATCGTACTGTATTTAACTGTACTCACAGTTACTTATCATCGAATAATATGAAAGGGTGTTTGCGTGTGGTAAACTGGATTGGGGATAAATCAGTGCCGGTGTCTTGGGCGGAATTTCAGCTGATCACGTCTAAAATAGAAGCCCTAAGTGTTACTTTGTGAGCCAGATTGCCCCATTTCTTTTTAATATGATGCTAATACATTTGTCTCTTCTTTAGAAGCAACTCCATACAGAGGTTTACAAGAGTCATTCTGTTGACATTCCTACATGTAAAATGTGAAGTTTAAGTTGCCCTTTTGGGTTGGATGTGCAGCTCCAAACATTAGTTAACAAGTAGAAACCGCGAACGCAAATTTTAGTAATTTTTACAGCAACATTCTTCGAAACTAAAAGATCATCAAGCTAATACTTGACGAAAGACTTAATAAAAAAGTAATACAGTTGCATTTGACCGCGGTAGCACAGTGGTTAAGGTGCTGTGCTACAAATCGGAAGGTCGCTGGTTCGATCCCAGCTGGTGTCAATGGAATTTTTCATTGACACATAATCCTTCCGATCGCAATATGGTCCTGGGATCGACTCAGCCTCTAACATAAATGAGAACCAGGAGCATTTCCTGGGGTAAAGGCGGCCGGTATATAAGGCTGACAACCTTACCACCATTCTGTGCCGTTGTCGTGAAATATGGGAACCTTAACTTTCTGGAACACTCTGGGCCACTCCAGGCTTGTAATGGGACTGTTTTACCGTTTTACAATTGCATTTGCTAAAATGAGATCTCGCTTTCACAATTATGTTTTGTTACAAAATGTTCATCACATTCGTAATCCCAGACTGCACGAAAGTGGACGATCCGTTTCATGGTCAGAACGAATACTTACGGAGACAGAATCACTGATACCTAAACATGGTGAATACGTCACAAAACTGGTCTCAATACCAACATAAAAGAGAGAAATCTTTGTGAGATACGAGGTTTTCACGGGTCGAATGTGAGCCATTGTAAACTGGTGTAGGTGTAACACCGTTTTGGAGAAAGCTGCTGTGACCATCCTCAGTCTACCAAAACATACAAAGTAAATTCTTCCGACAAATTAGTAATACTTACTTACTCCATGGTGCACAGTCCTTCTTGAAAAGCTAACTGGTTTGCAGCTAGTCAAGAAATTCTCCGCATTTCACGGAACCCAAAGGTTCATTACCGCACTCACAAGCGTCCGCCACCTGTCTCTATCCTGGGCCAGACCAATCCAGTCCATATACCCACATCCCACCTCATGGAGATCCATCCTAATATTATCCACCCATCTACGCCTAGGTCTCCCCAGTGGTCTCCTTCCCTCCGGTTTCCCCAGCAAGACCCTTTACACCCCCTCTCCTCACCCATACGCGCCACATGCCGATCCCATCTCATTCTTCTCGATTTTATCACCAACACAATATTGGATGAGGAGTACAAACCATTTAGCTCCTCGTTATGCAATCTCCTCCATTCCCCCGTAATTTGCCAATAAATTACAGGGCGTCATAACGCAGAAGACAAACGTCTTCAGGAAAAGAAAAATCCTTTTGCTAAAGCGAGGGGAACTCCGGTCCTTCATCATGTAACCAGTTACATTAACTAAGCTATCCCGGTACATTATATTCTGTTGCTGACAACCAAGTTACCTTAACTGTTTAGAGATGACGGGAGATATTTCTTTCACTGACCTTCTCAAACACTAAATAGACCAGAACGGAGAATGTTTCTAAACAAGATGTCTCGAGCGTAGCGTGATAACGGTTGCTCTTGTTCCTACCGTCACTCTTTTTTTTCTTCTTCTTCTTCTTCTTCTTCTTCTTCTTCTTCTTCTTCTTCCTCTTCTTCTTCTTGTACAGTTGTCCAGTCATTTAACAGTAGCTTTGCAGATCTCAGCAATCGAACGCAGACTATATGATCTGCAGTTCACGGTAATAAGGCAGTTTAACGAAAAGAATTTACACCTCCTTTCCAGCACGTCACTTCTCGAGTATGACGAATATGAGCTCACGGTCTAGTATCCGCTTATTTGTCAGCTGCGTTACTGTAGTTGCCCCTTGCTTTGATGACTTTTTGATGGTCATGCTAAGGCTGCTTCTGGAAGACAGCCGGATGAATCTGCTGACGAAATTACGTATTCTTGGATTAAGAGCCGATAACTTTTACCGACAGATTTCCGTGTTTGGATTAAATAGAATTATCCTGTTGATGAAATTTAAGAGTTTAGATAAGAATCCGATGATTTTTCTGATAAATTTCCGTATTACGATAAGAGACGAAGTATTCTGCTAAGGGCGTTTCGTATTTCTATTAAAAATTCTTTGCTTCTACAGGTTAATTTCGGCGTTTCAGAAGAGTTGGCTGACTTCCTTGTTCCGTACAGGAATGAGAGTCGGGAATTGGTGAGACGGTTAGACGTATCTGAATCTTTGAAAAATTAAGCTTTTAAACTTGAGATCTCTCGAACACAACCCCATCTTCTTTCCTGTATTTGGTTCAAGGCTGGATGACAGAACACCGATCAAGTATGACGGATAAGGAAGCACTCATTTTGCACTTCAAGTCGTAAAAGATTTGGAGTCCATTAGCTTTGTTACGTTACGTTACGCGCTCTGATTATTACTGCATTGTCCACGAATATTTGCTTCTATTGTTACGTAAGTAGTACACTCTGAGAGGTCATTGTTGGGAAAAAGGAGTTCATTCTTGCAAAAAGGTTAACTGTCTGTTGTATTGTTGCACAAGTGGCGATTAATCGTACTGTGTTGAGACACCATTCACGGAACAGCCTTTTTGAACCAAACAAAAATTGGATAAGAAATTCAGCAGACAACGTTACATGCTTACGGTACTTATGAAACAGAAAAGAGCCCGAAGCACATGCTCCTCTAAATAATATTTAACCCTTTACCTGCTAACGTGGAGAATATGGTGAGCTCCGAATAATGCTAGCAAAGGGCAGATGGGATTTAACTAGGTGGTTAAAGGGTTAAATATTCAGCTCAGGTGGTACGTAAACAGGGGCGTAGCTAGGGGAGGGTGAGTTGTGCGACCGCCTCGGACGGCACAGTCCAGACGGCGGCAAAATTGGTGGAAAAGTGAATATTATAAAGAAAAATGGATTTACTGCTCTCAACTTATTTTAAATTACTGGCCCAAATAAAAGGAAAGTCAAGAAATAATTGAGACTTTTTTAAGCTCAAAATTTCCGTTGGGTGAATAATCGCCATTGTGATTACTGGGACGGGGTATTAAAAAAACTAGTTACGCCATTGTGCGTCATAGTACAAAACTGTGTCGCTTCAAATCGCTAACAAGCAGGACTGAGAACCGAGAACGATCGTGTTTCAGTAAGACTAACTTTGTGTGTGGGTGGTGCCCCGTTCGAACCTCCGGAGAGACTGGGTCACCGGTTGTCCTGACTATTGTTTTCTCTGTCTTTCCAAGCATAAGCTGGAACTATACCTCCAATAGGGCACGTCCGCATTCTTGCTTATCTTCGGCAATTAATTTTTTACCATTAATGACGCCATCGACACCATATAGCCTGATATACTGGGAGCGTCTTAAAATGGGCTATAAAAAGAGAAGGGGTTTTGTTTGAATGAGAGTAAATTAGGGATCGGGCACTTTCTGCACCTCACGAACACAAATGTGTTAATAACAAGTGATTCGAAGATGAATAAAACGTTAAAATTAATGTTATTGTAAGTATACTAAAACATTAAATTAATATACGTCAAGCACAACTATTTTTATTGTGTACGAGGCTAGATGTTTCGACCTTTTTAAACGGTCGTCATCAGGCCTTCTAACATATCGAGTCGATAGATGCTGCGTACATGTTGGGATCCCAATATGTTTATATTGATAAAATACATAAAATCTAACATTTTAGTTATATAAGAATGAGCGAATTGTGTATTGCACAACTATATGTGGTAAAATATTTAAATTGGTTGTTGGGCGTTGCAACTATAACATCAGGTCCCGTTAATAGCGAAGTACTCCTTGGAACTTTTATCAGTGTAAACATATTCGGATCCCAACATGTACACAGCATCTATTGACTCGATCTGTTAGAATACCTGATGATGACCATTTTAGAAAGGCGAAACACGTAGCCTCGTACACAATAAAAATAGTTGTGCTTGACGTATATTAACCCTTTGACGCCTAATGACGATTATAGTGGTCGTACCGCACCGCTAACCTCTAAACATTGCATTTTATATATTTATTCAACAAATATATGTACCGAATATTTTAAGCATGGTATATACTCTCCGTTTTTTCCTCTTCAAAACGCAGTTTGTTTCATAATTCTAACATATTTGGTTCCTGTATTATTCACATTTTATATAGAGGTGTGCTAAAATTAAAAAAAAAATAATTCCGACGCCAAAAGGTTAACCTTTAGGCATCATGCATCCTATATATAGGACAGCCGTCCCGCTAGACCGCAGATTACGCTTTTTATATATTCAGTCAACAAATATATTAAATTTTTTTTTTAGACTTTCTCTCGCCATCTTCATTCATTCCTCCACAAAATGTCGTGCATTTCCTAATGTTACCCTTCTTGGTTCATAAAATATTCACATTTTACATAAATGGTGTGCTAAACAGTAAATATCCAGCTCCAGGGCCAAAGGGTTAATTTAATATTTTAGTATATTCCTAGCACACCGTGATGTCTTCCATTAAGTTATTGTAAGTGGTCCCTGTCACCACGGCATGGCGCGTCCTCAGGTTGCGGATAGAGGAACGGCCTCCGATAAGGAGGGTAGCTGCGAATAAATTGAATAAGCAGTCTCGGACAGCCGACGAGGGGTGGTCCTC
>Ga0123355_10019599_pt1 | contig 10774 bp, 3 predicted proteins | sample TergutEmb28metaG_3_FD_89872 | JGI IMG/M metagenome (GOLD analysis project Ga0123355, IMG submission 89872) | Embiratermes neotenicus P1 segment gut microbial communities from Petit-Saut dam, French Guiana - Emb289 P1 | ecosystem: Host-associated > Arthropoda: Insects > Digestive system > Gut ...
AGTACCTTTTTTCATCCCCCTTTTTTTGCTGCGCCATGTTTCCCCTAAAAACACCCCCCCCCCCCCGGGAGATCCGAATATACAGAATTAATTTCAGTCCTATTAAAGAGAACTTTTGAAATAGCTGAACCGGTCATTTGCTAAATAATGTTTTCTGATACTGGAGAGTGGTGGATGCCACATATATTTTTCTTTCTTTTTACACTAGTTTGGCACAACTAAAGCAACATTACCCATTAAGCTACAGCTCAGATGACAATTAAGGCTATGTAACAATGATATTAGTTTCACATCAACAGTAAGGGGCACTTGTATGAGGGTATGTCAGACAAGGCAGACATTGTTTCAGGCAAATTTTTTTCAATATTCTATGTTTCTCTTGCTTGGGAGCTTAAATATTGCAAAAATAATCATAGCAAAGAAGATTCATGAGAATAAAACAGTCCACTATGACTAGGGCATTGGGAAATCTTATGTGGAAAGTACATATAAAAATACAAAGAACTTTATAAAATAAATATACTGGTAATATATGTCTCTCGCTTCTGATACGCCCTGTACTCTGTTGAACCCTCAAGCGGGTGCACCAAATGATTTTACATGAGCAGGTGCATGGCGCAGTCAGTGTACCACTTAGTTTTCTTTTCTTATAATCACTAGAGTGACTTGTGTTAGTATTTTTAATCAAATGCAATTGCTTGGTGCACAATGAAACTGTTGAATAGTAAAAGTGTGTGTATATAAACAAACATTTTGCAAACCAAGATTAAACTGCTTTCAGGTTGAGTCATTAGTTTCACATTTCTCGAAATGGGTAGTTATGAATTATTCTTGCAAATTGAATTGGAACATTTCATGGCAATGTTCAAGTTGTTTGCTTGCCTACATATGACACATGAACCACATTACCTTCAAGCTGTTTATTGTCTTTTGTGGTTCAACTTCATACTCGAAGACAGGTGCTTTGGGTCCAGTCAGGTAAACATTCATCAGTGAACTTGGGGTAGCCAGGTTTGCAAAGCAGTGATACTTGCAGTGTTTATCAGGGACAAGAGAAGTGTCTGTGGCCATCTTTTTACATGAACCACTGAATAGTTGTCAGCACTGCCTGTGGCCATATTTTAGTCCACAATTAGATTTAGTTCTGTTTTGTCTTCATAATGAAGCACACAGTGGCGCAGTTGGTTGAGGCACTGTACTACAAGCTGGAAGGTTGGGGGTTCAGTTCCCAATGTTTTCATTGTAATTTTTCATTGACATAATCCTTCTGGCCACACTATGGTCCTGGGATCAAACCAGCCTCTAACAGAAATGAGTACCAGGAATATTTCCTGGGAGGTAAAGGTGGCTGTTGCATAGGATTTACAACCTACCACTTTCATGTGCTGATAGTCTTGAAATCTGGGAGCCTCATCCTCCCGGAACCGTCAGGGCCTGTGCAGGGATCACTTAAATTTTTTATGTCTTTACCAAAAACAGATTTCTACATAACCCACAGTGATATAGCTTATTTGTTGTTGGGACATGCAATAAGAAGCTATTGTCTGCCTGAAATCCAGACCACGAGGTTCTCACTGTTCCAAAAGTTGTGGATGTATCCATCACTTATTTCTTCTCATAGTTGTTAAGCATGTACTTTTAATTTTGAGGAAGTATGTAGTAAATGGGTAAATGGTTTCAGTCTTTTGTAGTGAGATATCTGTTGGAAATCTCTGTGTCATTGATCAATGTCCTTATGATGCCAGTTACCAAGATGGGCACTTATGCTCTTCTCTGTGTGTACCACCATGACTGCTTGCTTGCTTGCTTATTGATTTACTTACTCACTTACTTCTTGGTTCTGTGGTCCTGTAAGAACTTTGGCTTTTTTATAGAACAGATGCCCATCATTTACTAAATTACATTTTCCTGATATTTGTAAGTAATATTCTGGCAGCGCAAAGTGCCAAGGTTTTCACTCCATATTTAGAGGGCATGGGTGTATATAGGATGAAAACACAGCAGTGTCAAAGTGGTTATATTTTAATATAACTTGTGACGAAGTCATATGGCAGTTGGTTTTACAATTTGTTGTAAGTTTAGTTCATAAGGATGCAAGAGGTGTAAAAATATTTTATAGGTCATATACATGCTTCAAATTCCAACCCCTCTTCCATCAGTATTCCAAAGTTGAAGTATAATTCTATTATTTCATTTTATCTTCAAGAGAGGACAAGCAAGGAATCCCAGGCAAAGCTGTTGACTCATTTGTTGTAGCTTCATTTGGGTGTGTCTCTGTGAAGCAGAACACTGAGCCCTTTATCGTGAACATACATGTACATGTAGTTCAAATCCTCTACCAAGTAACAGATGAAATGCATTAATTTCATCTGTAATTCTCTTGCAAATGCTGGCAGTTCAGGCAGTAATTGTTGACATTCTTACTGTGCTTTGCCTTTCACCACATTCTGCTTGGAGTCACAGTCTTGATTACTACAGAAAGTGTAGTCTCTGGGATGTTACATCATGTAGGCTGATGCATATCTAGTAAATTGTTGCCACACTATGTGTTACAGTCCAGAAGACTGTATTGTTCACCATTGCAAGAGTCTCCAATTTTACATAATCATTAGGGTTGATGATATTTCTAGTCTTCCTCAGTCTGTGTGTCACTTTCAGTGCATCATCCTCTCATCATCAGACAGTTCACAGAACACTTGCAAAGTGACCTTGTATATGGCAAATTATTGTCTCTAAAGTGAAACTCTGAATTTCACTCTTTGTTAATGCATCAAACAACATATTAAACTGCAGAAAGTAGAAATCTCCTTACAGGACCATACAGAGTTTGCGATCTCTGAATACCTTGTGAGTTTTGAGAAACTACTGCTTACTGTAATATGGCTTTCATTAAACAATCATGCTGTTTAAAAGCAAAAGGCTTACTGAATGCATACTAGAAAGGACTCTGATGTCTATCAAGCAGAGGATGTAACATTTCTCAAACTAGTGATTACTTCTGGTGCACTCTGCACCACCTTGCCCGCTCAAGGAATAATACAATTGTATAGGATACAAAATATAATCTTATGTTGAAGCTATAAAGATGGCTACATGTCAAGGTGCCTGTCTATATCAGCTGGGTTTGAGATGTGTCTGTTGATTAACTTAGGTACAGATATGGGAGACAGTTGTCTATGGGCATTATCTGTTCAACATTAATTGTAACACAGCAGAAAGATGCTAGGAGGCACCTTGACAGCAGCAGTAGAATACCGAACACAGCCATTGATTGTACTATCTACACATGAACACATATGTCAGAACTAATCATGTCCTGTGATAAGGTGAGAGTTAGAACCATAAATATATAGTTGACATAATAGCCAGATGTTTGTGACTGTCCAGAGAGCACAGTGCAACGCCGACACTGTTAGTGTAATCTTCATTTGGCTGCTTGATCATTACTTGTACTACAATGCTGATTGCTGAACAGACTGTACATTTGAAATTGTTTCAGAAATATATTTGTTCATACAGAAACTAACAATATTATTCTTACATTTCGTGAGCACTTGTGGGAGGGAGGGGACTCCCCACACATGTGTGTCAAATGCTGATCAGGTTTTGCACTCGTGCTGCCTGCATATCACATAAGCATCCAGCAAAGGTGTGGGTGCCAAGTTGCTAGTGATTCCCATCATGAAGTCTGTTCTGTTTTCACTTATTTACCTTAGGTTTGTGTGATGTGTATCAAAAGCATAACTATACCTTTTGTAGCGCGCTATGCTCCGTTACCACATTGTGAGATGCCGATATTGAGCCACATCCTTGGGCTGTATATAACAGCTTTAACATATGGTGCAGCTAAACCTAGAAAGCCAAGATTACCTGCTAATTTCCATTATTTTATCTTGACTGCTCAATATGCAAATCAGCTGACTGACAAATAAATCGTACAGGTAACAAGAACACTGCATAAATATATGTGACAAATATTGGTGTTCTATTTGACTGATGTGTATTCTGCAGAGGGAGCTGTGTTGGAGATAATCTATTACCATATCAAGAATTCTTGATAGTAGCAGCACTTGCTTCAGAAAAGTGTGAGGATCTAAAACACACTGGGCTGATGTTTACACATATGTTTGCAGGCCTGCATGTTGTACAGTGGACTGCTTCTTTAATGAGGATTGTAGGCTGATCACCAGTACTGTAGTGGAAGTACTGACCAGCATGAGAATGTTAAATGGGAAAGCAAATTTAGCTACTTCAAAATATTGAAGGATGCAGGTGAGACAGAAATATTTCTTCTTTAATAATTTGATGTCCAATCATGGAAGGGAATGTATCAGAGCAACTTGGCATCTACATTCCAAAACACTTAACAGGTATGTTCATGCACATTAAACACATTAAAACATTTAGGCCATATACATTTTTTTTTGATAAAAATTGTGGATGGCTTTAAAAAACTTGTCCTTCATGCTTCGCCAATAAATCCCCCCCTACCATAAAAAAAGTAAAGTATATACACTACAAACTTACAAGTGCCTTGAGTTTTTGGCTCTGGAGTCATACTGTGTACATTTCTTACATGGTCATTTGTTGCATTTCTTGTGTTTAAGGCAGGTGTTGGTCACTTTATTTGTGATGTTTGTACAGTGTCTGTACCTTTTGCAAGATGAAGACATTTTGATTTTTCAGCCTGTTGATTCAGATAAATATTTTATTTCCCTGTACCACAGATATGTTGCAGTTTCTTCGTTTAAGAAAAAGGATAATTTCATTCAGTACAGAAATGACCAACTAACAGTTCAAAGAAATACTTCAGCATTCTTCAAACAAACACCATTTGGACTACACTGATTTTTAAAGCAGCATTTATTTATGAATATTGTACACTGTATAATAAGTGGGACTGCCTTATTAAAGGGTTGGCACATTGCAATTTCGTGTATTTGCAGAAGAATTATGTGGCAACCCTCATGCAGCATGTTGTGGTTCTGTCATTTATTTGTGGATGCATTTGAAGAATAATAATATGGTAGAGGCTGTGTCTGCCTGCTTGGCTTACTCAGTAGCTACCTAGGTATTGTAGGACATGGAATTTACTTCAACTACACTCACAGTTTTTAGAACTTATTCTTGCTTTCAGGTTCTGAATATGTCTGGAAATGGTACTGCACATTCTGATGAAGAGCCTAGGAATATGAAGAAAGGAAAGTAATGTCTCTGTTAGAGACAATAGAGGTGTTTGGTAAGTTGGACAGGGCAGTGAGCATTGCTGCAGCCAGACTATGTTATATAAACAAACTGACAGGTCATTTAATCAAGAGAAATGAAGACAAGTTCAGGGGAAGCATTAAAGTAAGCACTTCACAAACGTTTCAGTGATGAAGCGGTATTGTTGGATTGATTTTACAGTTGCTTTGTTCTTGAGGTTGAATGGTGTTTCAAGTCCAAGAATCTAGCTTACAAGGTTTTCTTTGTCCTGCATAATGCCCTAGAGCATCTGCAGGGTCTTCTCACCATCAACATATCCAAGTTGAGTATGTGCCAGATAACACTACTTCACTGTCGGCCAGAGAATTATGTGAGATTCAGGTACCATTGCATGTGCCATAACTTTGGTGGTGTCTTGGATGCAGTCAGGCAAGAAACCTTTGTTAGTGTCAGTGAATGCAGAAAGTTGTAAGCATAGAGGACAACATGATAAATATAACGGAATCCATGGATGAACTGAAATCCATGACTCTGATTGGCTTCTGGAGAATCTTGGGGATTTCCCAGACAGCAGGATGAAATAAGGAACACCCTCATATTGACCCAGGAAGTTCAGGAGAAGGATTTCCAGATTTGGAGGATGCTAATGTTTAGAAACTTCTTGACTGTTATCCTGCTAAGATAAATCAGGAAGTCACTGAACAACTCACAGCACTCAGTTAACGAGAAGATGAGATTTTGATGCTATTTTGGAAAGGTCTCAGCTGACTACTTATGTATTAGGAAACTCCAGACGGCTAGTGATATAGTCCGTCATTTCTTTGATGTGGAACATTGCATGAATGGTGCGTGAAATTTAAGCATAAGATAGAATCTGTAATGGCACCATGTTGGAAGTTTGTAAGGACATGCCGAAGAAGACAAAGCAGTAGAAGATCACCTCTCTGTTTACTAGTCTTCTTTCTTTCCCTTCATCTTGCACTGTAATTTCTTTGATCACTCTAAGAATGTTCAGCTAGTGACAGTGGCATCATTTCAGTAAATGCCAGCACAAATGTTTTAAAGTTTATTAATCATTAACTTACATATTATCCCATTTCATGTCTGTAATGATTCTAACTCCGTTTTTCCCATAAGGCCTTAACTTCACACCTAGCACTTTTACATTTTTTGTTCTGTGCGTTATGCCATAGTGAAAAATCTATGTAACAGCAACAAATGCGCTATTTTGTAATTTCTACATGCTGTCTTTTACATAGCTGCTACATGTTTCAGCATTATTATCTTGTCATCTTCCGGGATCTGACAGCAAAATGTCTTGCAAACATACAGCAATAACATAATTCACAATAAACATACATATGTTGTGGTATCAATAGTGCAGAATTTTACAGGTTATGGTTAAAATGATATACATAAATGTAATATAATGTTGGTGAAACATTAATTAGTATAGTATAGTCTGTTTGTTAAAATGGTCAAAATTTATACATGTCTGTCCATTCCTTGTTTACAAACATCTGTTTTTCCTTGATCCAAATTGGATCCCATGATGTGTGTTGTGTGGCTCTTGGTGGGTGACTCCCTGAAGATTGCAAGATAATAACGCTGAAACATGGAGCTATGTAAAAGATTGTACACATAAATTATAGAATAGTGCATTTTTTGGTGTTCTGTAAGTTTGTTCATGGGATTCTTCATGAATGTAACCCTGACACAAAGAACAGTGGCTTGCTTTAGTGAATTTGATTAAGCTGGTCTTCCTACTTTGGTTCATATGTTGTTTAATCAGTGGCCAGTATTAAAATTGTCACAATGTGGAAAACAATGGTGCTGCTCCAGTTGCCTACAAATGCTTGTGGAAATGGCTGCTTTTTGAAGGATATTACATCAGCACAAACAAATGGTAAAGATAACTCAGTGCAGTGTACTTTGTGTGTCCTCTGCCTTGACTGCTAGCTGTTTTGTTGTCCTTTTCTTCAAAAATGGAAATATGGAACATCAGAACATTGGAAATAGACTTGTCTAGTAAATATAAAACTATACTACTGGAAGTAACAAACTGCTTTTTCTGTCAGACTATGTCACCTCACTGTACCCATCCTTCAATTAAAAATGAATACACCATGCCACCTAGACATTCATATTCAGGAGGTTCCAGACAGAAATATCAGCCTAGATGTCGCCTAGCCTAACTAAGATTTTTCATAGCTTTCGTCAGCTCATCAAGGGAACTTCCAGAATATACCTCAAATTAGGCCACAGTTGCTTCCTTCTACATCCTTTCTAATTTATGTATTTTTCACTATTCATCCAATTATTTTATGCTATATGGTCTGAACTACTGAGGATACCATTAAATAAACCATTAATAAACATTTTATGTATCATACAGTAAATATTCAGAAAGTATGCAAAAATCTTAATACAAATCAGAATTACTTTATGGCATGTCTTCTAAGAACACTCCAGCAATGCCTTTAGGCTGGCACTTGAGATAGTAAACAATGCTTACCATTTGTGTGTGGGTCTCCTGCAACTTTCTGGGGCACAGTGTTCCCCTGAATTTGTGGTAACCTTCTACCATACTATTTTAAGATTATCAGGATATGTATAATGTTAGATCTTTCAGTTACATGACAGTCGCACAAAGCATGGGCCTTCCAATTTCATATCTGTATAAAGTTTGGTGTTACAGATAGTGTTCACTTGTCTGCAGCATCTGCAGAATATAGACTTTGGGGTTTTCACAGTGGTGAAGATACATGTTATGTTCTTTTGTGTTGTGACATTATGTAATTTGATTAAATGTTTGTTATAAAGTACCAACATAGTAAGAACTCAGTATTTAACAAGCCTGAACAAAACATAATCAAAGGACTGGGTCTTACTTGATGATAATTTTCTAATTTCTGTTGAACGTGAAGTGCATATACACACATTAAAACAATAAAGTATTCAGAGTTTAGTTCATACTGACATAAACCTGTGGTTACTTGGTGCCCAGAATCTCAAGTTCTTCAAGTCTGGTGATATGTTTCCTTTGTTTCCCCTTTCACAGCAGTACATTATGCTGTGCTGACTGTCATGAGCAGTAGAATGCACATCCCTTAGAAGTGGACTGATCTCTTGTTGCTGAGGTGGCAGAGGCCAGGACGATCAAATACACCATAATTTGAGATGTTAGTGATAATAAATTCAAGCTGAAGCCTGGAACTTTACGAAGAAACGGAAATTTATTTAAAGTTCTGTGTTGAAGACTGAGTTAAAATGTTGAAAGTAAAGCAATGATAAATGTCCTAAAAGAATACCAGATATGAAAATGAAGAGATCAAGTAGGAGATGATGTGACGCGGAACAATGGTCAACAAGAAGAAGTGTACTTAATTGGCATTTACAGTCTTATGCACATGTACGAGTATGACTGCATGAAATAAGATTGCACGTTCTTGGTTAATTAATCATAAAATGCAGACTTTGTACTACATTTTGTCTTTTGTTACACAGTAAAATAAATGTTCCTAGCAGGAAAGAAGAGTAACTGATATTTTTCTGTTGAAGAAACCTATGGAATGCTTCAAGGTGGACCAAGTGAATGATACTGATCATCTGCCTGAACAAAGCCAGGCCAGTGGTTGGTGTCTTGTTTTAGAACCCTGAAGTAGTTCATATTTAGTGCAGTTGTTGTCAGCATTTGGGATATTCCTGTATTGACTGAAGTTCTTAATGGTTTTCTTCAGTCCATACATACACTTGCCAGATGTAGAAAATTGTGGTACTTATACTTTCTATTCATAATGTGTTAGATGTGAAACTCAGCTCAGAGACCAGAGGGTGAGGCTTTCATGGTTTAACTCAATTCCTCCCAGTAAATACTAAATGTCATGGTGTAATGCTTATCACTTCTGCATATACACAAGGTGTGAAGCAAAAACCCTGGCCCAGAGATCAACTGTTTTAACTGAGGGGTTATAGTTTCCTTCATTTCCTCCATGTTGTATGGGAATACACTTTGTAAATCAGGCCATAACTCATTTCCCACACAGTTTCCAATTCATCAGTCACTTTTCATTTGATGCTATATGACCTATGTACATAGCTGATGATGTATTGTTCAATGATGCAAGAATCCATCCTCCATGAATATTATGGATGGAAACTTAATATAAATCATGACTACATTCATTCCAACACATTACATGAAACTATGTGCCACTTCTGTATCTTATGCAGCCACATATTTTCCCATCCTGGCTGTTTGTGTTCATATGTACAGAGACTCACGATGTTGCTGGAGTCTGAGTGAATATGCATACTGCTGTTGTAGGTACTGGTGTCGGTTGTTGACAGGTTGTTTAGTGATGCTGGCCATTGCACAGCCGATCGCAAACTCCAGAGCACGGCACAAGGTCTGGAAGCAGAACCACGGCCAGGGACGCAGTCCTTTCATGTCGTCTTGTTGTAATGGGTGTGAGGAGCCTTCCCTCTGTGGACAATAGGAGAAATAATATTCAAGTGCAGATGTTCAGAGGTCCTGGCATTTATGTCCTCCTTGAGCAGGTAACACATATATTTCCACCCCAGTGAGATATTTAGCAAAGTAATATCTGACTGACTCCATAGCACAGAATACTTCTTTGGCAGCTGGCAGTTAATGAGCTATATAAGAATTTCCTTGCCACTGTGGACCTGAAGTTTTCATTACTATGTTCAAACAAGTCATTTAAATCTAGTCCACATACAATGCTAAATCTTGGAGCTGTATTTAAAATTATCTCCTGACTGATGGTTTTGTAGTGTACTCACAGGAGGCATGCCAGTTGAGTAGCTGACAGGTGCCATGAGCCCATATGGCCCACATAGCCTGCCCATGTCAGCCACACACAACATGAGGCCAAGTAGAGCAGTGATGTATGTTGCACTGAGAACCTTCTGCACTTGACTCTTCCTGCTGGTAGGTGCAGACTGGTTTGGCAGTGCCGCCCTGTTCACATATGCTATGTGGTTAAGAATGGAGTGCAAGGTCAATTCTCCAGCCTGAAATCATCCAGCATAATTGTGCAGTAAGTATTAATTTTGTGCATACTTAGGAACACATGATTGTACCACTCACTGAAGCATTCATTTCAGTTGATTGTAGTTTAAAATATAAACTATAAAGTGATTTTGTTTTTAGTTTGTATAAACATTATACAAAATATTCATTGTGGAAGAGAGACAAAAAGATTGGAGCATAGCATTAGAATATATGTTCAGAAAATATAAAGCAAAAATGGAAATGGTTCAGGATTTTGCCCCATAGTCACCTTTTGTGTGACGCACACTGAACCATCAGGTTCTACATCCAGAGAGTTAGTTAAGTCTTTGAAGCATAAAATTTATCGAAATGATATTTAAAAATTCAGTTCCTTCACTTAAAAGTATTGTGTGTCCAGTAAGCTTTAGTAGCTTTAGTAGCTGCTACTAGGGAGATTGGACTGGAAGTAAATGCTGATAAAACTAAGTACATGGTCATGTCTCGAGATCAGAATGTAGGACGAATTCACAGTGTGAGGATTGATAATAGTAC
>Ga0123355_10019600_pt1 | contig 10773 bp, 4 predicted proteins | sample TergutEmb28metaG_3_FD_89872 | JGI IMG/M metagenome (GOLD analysis project Ga0123355, IMG submission 89872) | Embiratermes neotenicus P1 segment gut microbial communities from Petit-Saut dam, French Guiana - Emb289 P1 | ecosystem: Host-associated > Arthropoda: Insects > Digestive system > Gut ...
ATGATGATGATGATGATGAACACAACCACTGACTTCAGGAAAACATGCCACTTTCAAAGATCATATAATTAATGACATTTAGGGAATCAAGATGTGTTCTGAGATGGAAAAGAACTTCTGACGATGAAATATTTTTATTCACACCACAGCAAGTGGTACATGCCATTACCATCTCTCAATAAAAAAGTTAAATGGATACATAACTAGCTAATATTATGCTATCTGTAAATTCTGTCTCCAGTTTTGCGAACACTAAACACTAATCTTCATGTATGTACTGTGCATCAATGATGATTAAAACACTTTATCATCAAATTTCAATATTTCAAAATTTCAATATAATCTACGCACTTACACTATTCCTGAAAAATGTGTGTGCAAATATCAGCAAAATATGCACCCAGTTCCTGGTTAGAATTTACAGAAAAAGGAAATCACTGTAAAGGAATATATTCTTAAATTTAAAATTCAAAACTTCCCATAAAGTGCCTGTCCCAACTGTGTAATACGATCTAAAAGCATCATTCTGATTTCAAAGAATTTTATTAAACACTGTTAATATACAGTGGACACCGTTTAATATTTGGTTGCAAGAGACAACAAACATTGTTGTAAACAGGAACTTCCTCCCAAGTTCTGTCCCTGAAGTTTCACAACTGTTGCCCTAATTATAAGTGAAAAGCTCAGTCAGAGTACAGACTTATCATGTGAACATACAATCAGTGATAAGAGAGACATTACAGATGCTGATCCTGCACAAAGCCACTTACAAAGTCACACATTCCCAATATTCTTGGATTTCTCTTAGCTACAGAAACAGCTAAGATTACAGCACAGCAGCTCCAAGAAGCACAGTCCTTCTTAAGAAGCTAACAGTAGCTACGCCAATCAAGATATTCTCCACGTTTTATGAAACCCATAACACCCTAACAATCATCCCTATCTTGAGCCAGATATCAATCCAGTTCATGCCATTCCATCCTGTTCCTCCAAGACCCATTTAAAGACTCTCCTTCCTTCAGTGTTTTGTCATCAAAACCCTGTATGCACTTCTCTGTCTCTCCCATGCCTGCCACAGGTGCCATCCATCTCACCTCCCTTCATTTAAAAATTCTAAAAATATTTGGTTCTCCTTGGGGTATGTGCGGCCGGTGCAAATGGCTGACAACCTTGCCGCTATCATGTGCCAAATGTCTGGAAATTCTGGGAGCCCCAACTTCGTTAAGTCCTAAGGGCCTGTCCAGACCTGTAGAGGGATAGCTAGCCGAACAAAATATTTGGTGGGAAGTGAGAATTACAGAACCATCATTAATGGAGCTCTCTCCAGCCTCTTGTTATTTCCTCTCACATCCAAGTACTTCCCTCAGCACTGTTTTCTCACACACTGTCAGTCTGTTTTTTTCCATACTGTGAAACACCAAGTTCTACACCCACACACACAAAAAACCAACAGGCAAAATATAATTATCCATGTTTAACCTTCTAAAGACCTGCGTTCACATACGTGTACACACACACACACACACACAGCAACATTCCCCTAGCAATTAATTTTATATATTTATGCAACAAGGAAATCTACTGCATTTTTAAGACATCTGTTATATTTTCCACACACTGAACTTCACTTCTTATTCTGTTATAAACCATGTGCTAAAATTTAAATACTGATCCCAGTAGAACATTAAACTTTATGCTCAGAGACATCAGGAACAGAAGAGATTTTGGACTGAATGGTGTCAAACATACAGAAGAGATTTTGGACTGAATGGTAACAAATGAACAGAAAAGATTTTGGACTGTATGGTGGCAAATGAACAGAAGAGATTTTGGACTGAATGGTGGCAAACATTCTCCCAAATTCAATCCCACCTTAATTTAGATAACAAGACAGGGAATAACAAGCAGCAGTTCTGCCATAATTACACCAGATATTACCTACTGTCTACAGCATATTCCATACATGTCACATGATCTTTTAGTTCACTATATTCCTGCCTTGTTTCAAAGTCCACATAGTGACACATATTCTTTGCTTTCTGTACCTTGTGACCCCCTTTCCTTTATTGTACAAGAGACAACAGGTATAATGGGTCCTGTCTGTGTGAATACTGTGCCCTTATAACGTCTCAAACAACTGATGGATTTTCACCAAATCTGAAATGAACATCAAGCCACTAAAGTCTATCCAAACTTCATTAATCTCAATTTCCTGACATTCTGAACACCAACACAGTATCCACATAACTCTAACAAGGGATCAACCACATAGTGTGAGGTCCTTGCATTTGTATGCTAATTGATCTCTGCACAGTAACCAACATTTCCACAGGCATTTCTATTAGAATCGAACTCAAAGATAATTAAATACTGGAGCTACGCAAATGAAACTTTCACTGAGGACAGGTCACACACATACACATATATTCCGAGTGAAATATTATCTTGTTAGTTTATACAGGTAGTGACGGTGCTAAATTTTAAGGTTCTATCTGTCAAACATGAATAATTAAGGTACGTAATCACATACTTCTTGATTAGATTTTTGTGAATGGCTGGGACTGAACCTGGAACACAAGGCCAACCCACAGACTAGTGACAGGCACATTTTGCTTTAGTATTGACAGGGTGTTGCATTTAACCTTCCTATCACCATTAATGTAATGATTACATTTAATAAGACCAATAACAATATGCTGAGGATCAACATGTTCTGCAATGTCACCAGGTCAGCGTGTCCTGATGTTTCAAATGAACACAAACCTTCATACTCAACATCGAGGATTCTTTAAAAACCACGCAGGACACACACCCAGTGACAGAAAGTCACATTCCAGAAGGCCTAATCCTGAACACTAACTGCCGTGGAATTTTAAATCTCACAATATGTCAATATAATGACAAAATGTATCCTAACAGTGTGTGTACTGCCCACACCTCAGACAATAGCCAACACTCAGCACAACTGTGATGTAATAAACTGACTCCTATCAAAAACATCAGAGAATCACGAAATAAGACGTTGAAAAGGAGACAAAAGATACTGAAATATTTAAGGCACTTCCTAGTATTCTCCTACAGGAATTCAAAGCAAACTTCACGACAACAGACTTGGTCCTAAATGGATTGAACTCAGGATCCTCCTGAATACAAGCAGGAGCATAAGCATAACTTGGCTAGTAACAGTAGGGGACGAAATCGATCATGGGTATGAGGAACTTTAATTTAAAAAGGGGTCAAGTCAGGGACTGGATTGAGCTGGTTCAGGATAAGGACAGGTGGTGGGAACTTGTGAATGCGGTAATGAACCTTCGGGTCCCATAAAATGCAGGGAAATTCAGGACTAGCTGAGAACAGGTTAGATTCTCAAGAAGAACTCTGCTGCATGGAGTAAGTGAGTAAGGAGGCAAGTTAGATAGAGGGAGAAGATTGGTTTTAACCAGTCTTCAACATATATACACCCCATTCCCCCACTCTCATCCCAATTTCTTATTTGCCCCTCTTCAACTCAGTAGTTAAAAAAAAAAAAACATTCTTAAAGCCAATTCACACATAGCATGCCGTGCCCATGCTGTTCTGTTAATTCACACATGCCATGCTCCGATAGTGCCATCCTTCGTGAAAGCCCACGTGGTAGCCGGAAATATCTGAACTGCTAGTCCAACAGTTTAACAGATCATCTTTTTTGTAGCGTGCTACTACCACTCTTTTCCTCGTCCATGACAAATGTTATTTGGTTTCACACTGGCCACCTGCATCTGAGATTGGTATGCTTCTGATAACAACCTTTGTGGAACTCCACATGGTAGCTGGAAGAAGCTGAATGCGGGCAGGTAGCCCACAGTTCGTCTCTCGATGGACGTGCTGTGTTGTGGCCTTGAGAAGAACAGCATGGTCAGAGCATGGCATGGGCATGGCATGGCAAGTGCAAATCAGACACAGCCGCACTCTGTAAATCAAATGGGAAAGACACAATCTGAACTCTTAGAGGCACAGTATGGCACGGGAATGTCCTGGGTGCGGCATGGGCATGGCACACTGTGTGTGAATCAGCCTTTAGGTATAAAAACACTGCAAAGTCATGTGCCTCCCCTTTGCCCTGCCAAGTTATGTCTATGAACAGGAGTTGTAAACACAACACTGCGGTGTTTAACATATTCTTGTGTACAAATGCCATGGTATTTCACAGACATGCTTACAAAATAAGACATTATTTTAAGAAAATTTAATATTTATTTATATTTATTATACTATTATTTGTTATTATATCCATTTTATGTCATACCTTCGACGAAGACAATGCAGTTTTTTTATCTGTGGATGGTAATCTTTTAAGCCAGGCATTTTTATGAATCTCACGGAAGAGGACACTACCACCTGAGGCTGCAGGTAAGTCCTCTGGCCTGGGAGTGGAAGGCACTTCACCTGCAATATCAGCAAAAGACAACACTGGAAAACAAACACAACCTCTTGACACATGTACAAATGTTGGTGGATCCACCAGACTCTTATATGCTGATTTCAAAAACTACCTGAAACTTATCTACAACCCAGCAGTTTGCAGTAGATAAAAAACTGAATCTGAGATATTTCAAGATATCTAAAACAGCAAAGCAGAAAAGGTACACTGAACTCATCCAAGAGGCAGTTACGGACATTTGACACTTCTGTTCTGCCTGTGGGACACCCTAAGTTTGGATCACACTGTGGGCAACTGGCTTCCATTAAAGAGGACAAATCATTGTGAGGGACAGGATAGCATAGTCGGTGTAGTGACTTGCTATGAGCTGGTCTGTCTGGGGTTCGATCCTCAGTGGGGGCACAAAATTTTCTCTTCAATAAAACCCATCCAGACAGACCCCGGGGCCCATCTATTCTCTTCAAATGTGTACCATAGCTCTTTTCAGGCATAAAGTGACTTGGGTGTGGTGTTGACCACTCACACACATAGTTCCAAGGTTAAAGAAAGAGCAGAGCTGCACCTCTACTCCCCCTGTTGTGGCAAACAAGACTTCTGACACATGTGGTGCAAATACACTTCAGTCTAGAATATTCCAACCTTTGAATCTTGAAAGCAAAAAAGTTTCGATTAACACTCTGACAAATTCAGATCATGGGCATTAACGCTCAGTTAAATATGGCTCTGTACTGTAAAAGATGATTCAAACAGAGGATCAACATTGTGGTACTTTTTTCTCACATAAACTTCATTTTTAACACTTACACTCCTCATTTGTGGTGTCTTAGGCACGGAAAACTTCAGTGTGTCAAAGAGTCTGTAAGGCTAATGGTATATATGCGTAATGCACGAAAAGTTTAGACATTGCAGTCAAGACTAATATATTTAGTAAGGGGGAATAAAAATCCACTGGAAGTCCATTTAATTTTCTCCATATTATCAAAACATGAAATGCCATTTGATGAGAACCATTCAGCCAGCCTGTCAGAAGACATAAACACAAGTTACAGCATATCAAGACATTCACGTCTTGTCCAAATTTACAAAATTTTATAAATTCCTTCTTCCTTTTATAAAAGGTAAAGGTAAAGTGATCCTGTTACAGGCCCGGTGTGGCCCGGAGGGTGGGTAGAGGTATAGCTCTATTCTTCCATGACAACGGCACTAGAAGGGGGTGAGTGATCAGCAGCACGCCTGGGCCGCACTTTACCCCCGGGATAGACCCGGTACCCATTGTACAGGAGGCTGGGTGGGCCCCGGGGCTGGTCTGGACGGGCGGAAAATCTCGTCCCCACCGGGATTCGATCCCAGACCGTCTAGCCCGTAGTCAGTCGCTATACCAACTGAGCTACCCGGCCCACTTATTCCTTTTATAGCAAACTTAAATACAAACACACCTTAATTTCACATTACTCGAACCTACATTTTCCTTGATTTTATGCATGCTCTTATTGGGGAATGTTAAATTTTCCTCAAACATGTGTCTGTGCTTTCTAACAAATTCCTTGATTATACATGCAAATTCAGCAATCAAAATTGTATTTTCAGTAATTACTTTCCACTTGCTCTATTGTCTTCTTATATGCTAAGACTGCGCAGTTGCACCAACACAGGGGAGCTGTGCACACAAAATCAACTGCCTAGGCACTTCTGGCTACTTTATACATGCCTCTGCCCAGCAGACACATGTGTCTGAGCTGCAGTTGACAAGTGTATTCATTTCCCTACGGACTGCAGTAGTAAAGTCAGTAAATCACAGATTATTTGTATTAAATTTTGCTTCACAACCTTCGTTAACATACTTGAAAGAGGACTTCAAGACTTGTAATATAGTGGCAGGGAATTCTTGTCTGTTACTGGAACAGGAGCTACCAGTGCATTACATTTCAGTACAATATACCGTATATTCTTGAATCTAATCCGCACCCTTTTTACAGTTTCAGAGGGCTAAAAAATGAGATGCGGATTAGAATCAAATGAGGATTAGATTCGCGGTCATGAGCTGGATTTTGCAAAAAATGATAGAACCACTGTACGTGCCGTAAGAACAATACAATACAATAATTTATTATTTTATTTATTATTTATAATATTATATAATATATTATATAATATTTATAATTTATTATTCATCAGACTCGCCGGCATCACTCGTAACTGAATCATTATCCGTCACCCAGTCACTAACATCAGCTGTGGTGCATTTGTACCGCTGGCAGTTAAATGGCCACTTCACACATGGTGCGTTAGTCAGATAACGGTTAAAGCACTGGTAACATCCAATATTATTCAATCAGTCTGCCTTGTAGGCAAGGGGCGGTTGAAGGAAAGGTGTGGATTAGAACCGCGAAATAACTTTTTTTGCGTTTAAGAAATCAGCAAAAACTAGTGCGGATTAGATTCGCGTGCGTATTAGATTCCAGAATATACAGTAATACACCAAACTAGTTCACATTTTTCATGTAACAACATAATAATAGTATTAGTTTGGTGTATTTAGTTTCAATGGCCAAATGAATTTGCATTTTCTTTACTTCACGTTCATTTTAAACGTTCCCTTCAGTAACGCAGAATCCAGGTTTCATTGTACTTTCTTTTTTTCATCTGTTTTTATCATCCATTTTCAGAATCTGATCAATCAAGCTACATCTTATACGCATTGTTATTTTGTCAACTTCCTCATTTGCTATTGTTCAACAATCTCATCTCATTCACACATATCAAAAACCTCATTTAAGAGTACTATAAATCCCACTTTATCCCTTTTGTTATTCACATTTCATACCCACACAAGCTGCCTGATATCACCACTTTTATAACACTGCACCTGTGTATATTTTAAAGTCTTCTTATCCAAATATTTTCTCAAAGTCTCTATTTTGAAACAAATCTCAATATTTTATTACTGCTATTAAGTGGTATTTTGTATGATATTTTGTACTAGCCCAAATGATTAAAGCCCCCTAATTAACTGCCTTTAACATTATCATGGTGCAATAAGATGCCTATTTAATTAGAACTGAAGAAAAAAATTAGAACATTACCTTGTGTAGTACGGTGGGCTGGTGTCTGTGAACTCCTTGGCTGATCCATCAGCTTCGGATAAACTTAGTTTATTGCACATACACAGCCTCTGAGAGCATTCTACCAACACATGAAAACAAATATGTAAATATCAGCAGATTAATCTAACTCAGAATAGACAAAAATGACAGGCTCCTGTAAGGAATTATTTTGACTACCTACAGAAATAGCACCTTATCAAGAAAGACTTATTTACTGTCTAGAATTCTGCAGCACAATTATGCACAACTGTGATTAATATATTTATTTAAAGAGACATTCATTAAAGCTCTGCAAATTATTTTAAAATAGTCTACCACAGTTTACATTCAAAATATTGGCAAAGACTAAGGAATATCTGTGTATTTAATTTTTAATAGAGCTTCAAACTTATTGCAAATTTTTGGCTAGATTAATACTACACATGCATAGGCCCATACAACTTTTGATGCCTATACAATGTCACAGCTCCAGTTTTTCTGATTGATGCTATGCGTGATCCAAACATACACTGAAACAATGTAAATCAATAAACATATTTTCAGTAATATTCAATAAAGAGCACAAAAAGTACTCTTCATGCAACTACGTCATTTTCAAAATGCGTATTTCTGTATCACAGCTACTACAGGTATTCAGTTTATAAATGATCTCATTAGCTAGTAAATCCTACAAGATTTTTGTGAAAGTACTAACAACTGTGCTTACATAAACTGTACTGACATGTTATTAAACACATTGGTTTTTACGTATTTATTTTTCTCCAGAAATAAAATAACCGGATATTTATGACTTTTCACTTCCCAAGGCATATCATGCAGTTCAAAGGGAAAGTGAAATTTTAATTCAAATAGCATGATCTGTAATGTTATGAATTAGTCCCCTGGGTGATCCTGTGCTGGAGATTTGTGCACCCTTATGACAGTCCGTTTTTTTTTTTTTGCATACTATAGCATTTCCTAACGCTTTATCATATCTTATTTCATAATACACACATAATGATACTGCTTTTAGTAAAAAAAAAAATGCTTTAGTTATATCACGGCAACGCGCCATTGAACCGGGGGCAAACAGTTCTGAAACACAACACAGAAATACATGTCAGAATCGGAAATACACGCTTTTCGTTATGTTCCCAGTAATTTGGGAGTGGTATTTTCAGCCACAAGGAACGATTCGGGTACGATTGCACAACCTCCCACCCAAACCGGGTTACAGCTACTGCACAATATTTATACGTTCCTCAAAGTTCCATGCAGGTAAATAATGGTGTACACTTCTGTCGTGAACCGTTTCTAGATCATTATATCGATACATTTATGAAGAGATCAAGGACAGTATTATTTGAACACTGGCAATCACATTTCGTAACATTACCAGGAGAAACACAATGCAAATGAGAATAAAGGAACGGTGTAAATTACGCCGTTACTTGCAGCTGACACTCTCACTTCACTGGCGGTACGTAAAACGCGATCATTATACTAGAAACTTTCCATTTCATGAAGGCATCTGCAAGCAAAGCATAAGTGTAACTTTGACTGTCAAGGTGTCATACGTAACTCGAATTCGCTAAGTGTACTACGGTCAAACCCACAAAAATTTCGTGGACTAGCAGAAAGTCTTTCGAAAGTTCAAATTCTTGGGTTTGAAAACTCATGGTACAACAAAAACCAAACAAATGTCAATACCTTTCACTCCAGCCGAACCACTCATCAGGCCATATTGAAGATTCGTTACGATCACACATCATGGATCAGTAGTATGGTACTCTAAATCTGATCCATGCTCTAAATGCCACAGAGTATCGTATGAAACTCAATGATATACCATTTCAACCACGAGATCCATCTGTAAAGAACCTACCATACTAAACTTCCCAAGATCCAACATTAACAACCCCTCTGCCAAATATTTGTACCAACTCATTATGATGAAAGCGATGGTAGATCCGTCGCAGGAACAGCCAACTACTATGTCAAAATTTCGAAGCTAAGTATTGCAACATACATTCAAACCTGAATAGGTTCAGGTACCAAAGGAACTATGGAATTTCATAGGAATGAATTACAATTACAGAATTATGCAGCAATATATGATAGATGTTATATTTTGAGTGCAAGAATCAGAAACCGAGACAACACAAAGAAGCATGAAAGCAATGAACGAAAATAACAGAACATATTGCACTGATGATACTACAATAGATAGCATAGAAACACACACCAGTAAATGGGACATGAATAAGAGTAGGTTGTTGGTAAACATTATAATATCGTATTACCTGCAGATTATGTGTAACATATACTTAAATATTCTTTATGTCTTTTCAGGCATAGAACCAATGAATAAATGTAAAATTATTATAAATTGCATTATAGTACAGTATTAACTGCACATTATAGAAAGGTAAATCAGTCCCATTACAGGCTCGAGTTGCCCAGAGGGTTCCAGGAAGTTAAGGTTCCCATATTACATGACAATACCCAGAATGGTGGTAAGGTTGTCAGCTTTATGCACCGGCCAATTTTATCCCCAGGAAATACTCCTGGTACTCATTTCTGTTAGAGGCTGAGTCGACCCCAGGACCATAGTGCGATTGGAAGGATTATGTCAATGAAAAATTCCAATGACACCATCTGGAATCGAACCAGTGACCTTCCGATTTGAAGCGCAGCACCTTAACCACTGTGCTACCGCGTTCCCAACTGCACAGTATACAGAACATGAACTTCATTATTCTTCATATCTTTACTGGTATAAAACCAATGTATACATGTAAAATTATTTTATATTACAGTATTGTATAGCATTTAATGCACAGTTTGTGTAAAATAAACTACATTACTCTACCCCTTTGTCTTTACGGATACCAAACCACTGAATAAATGCAAATTTCTTGCCATTGCAGTGGAACAAATCCATCTGTTGGACAAATGTATGATCATGTGAATTAAGATTTCATTGACAGCAACTGAAACATCCTTGGTGAAACACAGTGACGTACCAAGGAATTTTGTTTGTGGGGGGGTTTCAACATATACAGTTAAGGACAGAGGACAATGAGAACTGGGATCTAGGGGCAGTAGCCCCCTAGTCAGGGGTTCTGGAGGCAGCTGTAACTTGGAACAAGAAATTTCATTTCATATAGTAAAATTTTCTTAATTTTTGGTACTTTAAGACTATTTATGATGACAACCAATTTATTTGTCATTGCTAATGTAAAACAATTGCGAACCTAGGTAGTTTTA
>Ga0123355_10019601_pt1 | contig 10773 bp, 11 predicted proteins | sample TergutEmb28metaG_3_FD_89872 | JGI IMG/M metagenome (GOLD analysis project Ga0123355, IMG submission 89872) | Embiratermes neotenicus P1 segment gut microbial communities from Petit-Saut dam, French Guiana - Emb289 P1 | ecosystem: Host-associated > Arthropoda: Insects > Digestive system > Gut ...
TACCAGGGGACTCAGTGTTACTGCACTGTTACAGCTGGTACAGTAGGCTGCAGTACCAAGGGACTCACTGTTACAGCTGATACAGTAGGCTGCAGTACCAGGGGACACAGTGTTACTGCACTGTTACAGCTGGTACAGTAGGCTGCAGTACTGAAGGACTCCGTGTTACGACACTGTTACAGCTGGTACAGTAGGCTGCGGTACCGAGGGACTCAGTGTTACTGCACTGTTACAGCTGGTACAGTAGGCTGCAGTACCAAGGGACTCACTGCACTGTTGCAGCTGGTACAGTAGGCTGCTGTACCAAGGGACTCAATCTGTCAGACTTTAACAGTAAGCAAATAAATAGTAAAGCTTACAAATAGTATCCCTAAATATGCCATAGCCACCTTGAGCCACTATTGTTTTAACTTTGCCATATGTGTACATCCCCAATTTTGTTTGCTGATATGTAGCATGTGCTTGTATCTGTTAATGAAAGTCTTTGTGGGCTGTCAGGCACACCAGTCGATTGTACGTGATGCAGCTGTGGGCCCAAGAACTTTTATAGACTTGTGTTGCCGTGAAGTCTTGGAAGACCTCTAGTGGTATCTGTATTCAATGAAGCACTTATATATTTTCAGTTGGATGGTTCATTAGCAGACCTTATCATGGAGATAGGGTATGGGTTCTGTTCATCAGTTGAAGAGTGTCGTAACAACCTTGTGAATCTTGGTGCAAGAGAGATGTCACCTCCGACAGTGGCCCGTGTACTTGGTATGATGGTTCGCACACACACAGGCCTTGAAGAACAGGTTGCTCTGCAGAACATTCAGACTCCAGCAAGCTTTTGGAGCAACAGTGGCGAGTCAGGTTCAAAAGAGAAAGGCGGGGCAGATGCTGGTCACCCTTCATCATGGAACATAGAAATATTTGTGCAGACTCTTAAGGAACTGGTAAGCTGTTCATATATTCATATGCAGTGTGATTGATTCTGCGTGTTGTATGTAACACAAGAGCGGTAGTAGCATAAACATTACCTTGCTAGTGTTGATCTGTAACAAGGGTCATAAAAATAAAGTGAGAATTTGTTACAGCATAGAGTGTAGTTCATTTATTGCACTAAAGTCTCATTATTTTTTAGCTTCATTTTCAAGCACATTGATGCATTTGTACCATTTTGTCACAAATTCAAAAATTAAAAAGTTCCATGGTTCATCATGCTGTAGTTGTCTATCCACTGTGTTTTCATAAATATAGTGATAATCATCACTAGTGACAAGCACTTTGGGATGGCTGACATAGACCAGAGAGACTGCAGGGACAGGGAACAGTAAGCAGGGATCAGGAAGCCTGGATTGTGCTGTTCCCCCACATCCATGGGAATTCTTTCCATTGCCTCATAGTAAACATTGATATGTCATAGGCCTAACCTACCATTGTGTAATCACTGACTGGTCTTTACTGGATTGCAGTATAAATGTTACTTTAATTGTAATAGGTCAAAGCTGGGTAGCTCAGTCAGTACAGTGACTAGACTGCGGGCTGGATAATCCGTGGTTCAATTTTAGTCCTCTCCAGATGTTGAAACCAGCTGGTGTCCCATCCACTCTCCTGTCATTGGGTACTGGGGGGGCTTTTTCCTTAGGGCTAAGCTGACCGCTCACTTCTTTGTCTTATACCAAGGGTAAGAATGGGTGGAGCTTTGCCTCCATTTCTCAGTATGCCTTCACTGCATTGACAGGAATAGCATTGCGATCACATTAGTTCTTTACGCTGCATTTATTCTGTCCCACCAGGCTCCATCTTTATCATGGAATGATGTTATCATAGAGCTGGACTATGCAGAGTTTATGGTGAAAGACAGGCAAGGGTTGACTCTGCTGTTTACAGCCCTCAGGTTAGGGCTCCAGAATCAAGGGTTCCACCCAGAGATGTTTCCTGTTGATCTTTTGTACAGGCATTGGAAGAATGCAGAAGGCCAGGTCAGTTAACATGAAGATGTTTCAGTATTTACATTTGATTGTGTTGGGTAACAGGAAGTGAAATCTGGAAACATGTTGAAGATGTCACTTGACATCTGCTCACTGAGAACTCAGTATATAAATATTTGTGTAACTCCAAGGTCTGAGTTTTCCTTCATGACACTGCAGACTACCTGCTAGCATCTCCATTTTTTATTATGAAGAGTAGTACTAAAATCACAATCTAAAACACTCCATTGACTAGTATGATCACTGGTACAACTTTTTTTGGGTCTGAATTTACACAGTTATTGTGTAATTTTGTTTGCTTGGAGAATTGGTTGTGTGTGTGTGTGTGCGCGCGCGCGTATGTGTGTGCGTGCGCGCGCGTGTGCATGCTTGCCCAGACCTGTGTTTCAGCACATCTATTCTTCACCAGTGTGGATGTCAGTATGCAAAATTTTGCACAGATACATTCCGAAGTCTGTATTTTTGTATATTTATTACTTTAGAGAATTAGTACATTTTGGTAGTCCTGATAAAACTATAACAACTGCAGTAATTCTGATCCCTTTTACCTGTAAGTAGGAACATTCATGTAACTTTTACTGTATAATTTGGAACACCAGTCATGGTTGTTTCCTTTTACTGTGTGTTGGTTTATCTGGTTTTGTAACTGTCATCTTTGATCTTGAGGACCAACTTTACATGTTCTTTAGACCCATGCACTGCTGGGCTTGTATGGAACTCAAATTTTTTCCTCATACTTTCTTTTTTTCTTCATAGATTGGTCTGGCTCCTTCCCTTCTATATACACACACACACACACACACGTGCGTGCGCATACACACACACACCCGCACATGTACATGCGTGCGCACACGCACACCAGTCCTATTATTATTACTACACTATTAACACACTTTTTTCACTTCTCCTCACAAAATTCTTGCTTTTTTGTTTTATTCTCCTATAGGCTCATATAAGGCTAGTATCTTACTGCCTTTTATGTTTACATCTAGTTTGATATAAATATTTACCAGTTTTTTTTAACTTAAGTTCAAGTTTAAACTTTCTGGTAACTGTTTCAGTTCATAGTAGTTTAACAAAGAGTGTCTGTCTGATGTGTTCTTTCCTTTTTACAGTTTTCATTGGTTCAGCAAATTTTAAAAAATCCAGATGTGTTTTGTTTTGCTGATTATCGCTTCCATTCAGTGGCTGTGGATATCTTGAAAGCTCCACCTGAAAGTGATAATAAGGAAATCACGACTTGGAGATCATTGGACCTGGTGGAGACCTTACTGTACCTGTCTGATCGTGGCCTGTACACGCAAGTTCAAGAAATGTTTAAGTTACCAATCCAGCATTGTCCAGATGTTTTGGTACTGGCACTTCTGCAAATCAATCCACCAGTTACTGTATTACGCCAAGATTTGCTGACAAATTTGATACCCATATTTTTAGGAAATCATCCGAACTCAGCCATCATATTGCAACATGCATGGCATTCACAGGTACAGCACCGACTTTTATCAGTTGTGAAACTGCAAATATTTTATGGTAGAAGAAGATGTCAGCCATGGATTAAAATGTAGAGAGCGTTTTCTACTTCGCTGGTGTCCCATTTTATCTACTGTTACCTTTCTTTTTCTCCATAATGTGGTCAGCTGAAGATGCAGGTCTTGTGGTTTGTGATATTGTCTTTGGGCCAGCAGTTTTCAACATTATGAAGTACTGTAGTGTGTCTGTCTTCAAGGTCAGGCAGCGTGCAACCGTTACAGTCCTTCAGAACATCACAAACCACCCAGTGTCACATCCCAGAAGACTTGCATCCGGAGCATTACAATGGGAGAACAGATTTTGCGTTTCCAAGCTGTTGCACCATATCTCACAGGAGACATTTTGCAGTTTATGCTGAGATTGCCATATTCTTTTATCCTTTCAGCAGGCATAGACATTAAAAGCGCATGGAGCCTAATTAAGCATGGGGCCTGTTTATCAAAATTTACTTTTATTAACACTTTGTATGATATTTAGGGTCATTATTTTGTCTGACAGCCAATGTTACCAACTTCCTGTCAGCTCATTTATTGTAGCCTTCTGCTGACCACGTATGTGTATGATTGATTAATGGCAAGAAGTGATGAGTTATGGTTAGCATATAAAATGAGGTCCCTGTGTGTGTGTGTGTGTGTGTGTGTGTGTGTGTGTGTGTGTGCCCCCTCATTCTTAGTACATATAGACTGTAATATGGTGGGGTTGTGTATGCTTCAACAACACTTAATTCATGTGACCTGTATGTGAGGAGTGTGATGTGTGATTGACAGTTTTGTTTTGTTCACAGAATATTTCAATCAGACCTATTATCATGCTTGCAATGGCAGAATGGTATAGCAGAGGAGACAGCGACCAAGCAAAGCTCTCTCACATTTTAGACGTTGCACAAGATCTTAAGGTAATTAATAATCTTTTATTGTATGTGGTACAGTTACAGTGAATGCCCTTAACCCTTAGGCTTGGCTTTATTCTAAAATTGTAAATCATGAATTCTCGTTCTAGGTATATGAATTTGATTTTAAATTCTTCCAGGCTTTGTCAATGCTGCTGAATGCCCAGTCTTTTCCATTTGTAATTGACTTGGCATGTCTGGCATCACGGCGAGGGTACCTGAAGTTAGAGAAGTGGCTGACTGATAAAATTCGAGAACATGGAGAACCTTTCATATCAGCTTGTGTGAAATTCCTACAGGTAAAATTTAACATGGCTCTGTTGGATAAAGTCCAGATGAAATACATCATGGTTGTAGTTCTGGGTAAGAGGCGGGATAGTGTAGGCAGTATAGCGGTGAGGCCATGGGCTTGATGGTCCAGGATTTGATTCTTAGCATTGACAGGAGGTTTCTCCTAGCTCTGGGATCCACCCATTCTCTGTTTAAATGGCATTCTGGGTAAAGTAGTTGGGCAGGAGGCTGACCACTGATGTTCATATAGTGTCGAGACAGCAAATGAGTAGAACTGTATCTGTGCTTGCCCTATTTGTTTTCATTGTGTGTACAGGCATAGCGTAACCTTTTCTACTACCTTCATAGTTTTCACTTTTCTTTGTGATCCCAGCCATTTTCAAACAGTTGCAAAATTACTTTGCAACAAAAGTTTAAATAACATCACTTTGGTGTGGGAAAATGTAGAATTCTTGCAATCTATTCATTCATTAGCAGACTGCTGGAAGAGATATCAGACTGTATAAAAGACCAAAGGTGTAACACTCATTTCATGGTCATAATATGGTGGTAAATTTGTGGAGTTCATAGCTGCAAACTTCAGACAGCAGACTGCAGTGGGCAAATTGCGATGTGCAAAGACTCTCAACAGTATAAGAGTGTTGTTAATGTGCTTTATGCACACCTCATGTTTCCTTTTCCATATTCCAAGGCTTTGTGATCATGTTTCTGATAGAACTGTTACTAACTTTTTCTACTGATGTGTGTGTCTGTTCTAGCGGAGGTATCCACAAATAATGGGCAACACTGTGAAGGAAGAGAACCTGCCGAAATCAGCACAGTTGCCCCATGAAACATTAACAACGATGCTTGCTAGTCTGCAGGGGTGTGCAGGGTAGGTAGTTCTGTACAGAAATGACAAACTGCAGCTGAGTTGTGTGGTTGGCAAAGTTACTCAGCTGCAGGGTGGATGATCCAAGGTTCAACTGCAGGCAGGGCAACAAATTTATCTCTTCTCCAAAATGTCCAGACTGACTGTGGGGACCACCCAGCCTCCTTTTCAGTGGGTATCAGGGGTTCATTTCTCAGTGGTGAAGCAGCTGGAGCGTGAGACTGACCACACACATTTCTGAGGTTATGAATTAGTGGAGCTGTAACTCCGTTGTTCTTTTATGCCTTCATGGTGTGTAGAGGGACAAGTTCACCTTTTACTGCTTCCGCAACCATCACAGCTGATGCTACTGCTGTGTGCTGTACCTTCAGCCATGATACCTGGACCATTATCACCATGACATGGCAGATCTGTTTCAGATGTGGTCAGTATAGGCAGATCTAATGAGCAGTTGCAGGTGCTAACAGGCTTTCAGCATGAAAGTGGGGTGGAAGGATGGGGTTAGCAGTGCCTCACCATTGGACAAAGTGTTACAGAGGGATTCAGACTTGAAGTATTTTGCACAGGATAGGGGCTAGGGCTGGCTTGTGTGGACATGGTAATTGTCTTGAGCAGTTGATTGACTGTCAGCTTCCTGACAGACACTATGCTTCATGGATTTAGGCACTTCATCTCACTGTGGAGAACATGTCAGGTGTTTATTTCCGCAGCTGTGTTTTTTTAAACCTAGAAATGCACGGATTTGTTGTTTAAAGTCCTAATGTATATGCTTGTTATAAGTGTTAATTGCTTATTGAGTACTTGCATGCACAAATTTTATGTTAATCCTACCATGCATTTTCTCATTAAATACATATAATGAATACTTGCGTGTAGTTGAATCCTCCTTGAGAAGCTGATAGTTACCACCCTCATCAAGAAATTCCCTGTATTTTGTGGAACCAGCAGGTCCATTACCCATTTCACAAGGATCTACTACGTGCCCCTGTTCTGAGTCATATTAATCCAGCATGTGCTGGGCCATCTGCACATAGTTCTTCCAAGTGGTCTCTTTCCATCAGTCATGCCCACCAAACCATGTATGCATTCCTCGTCTCATGCATGCATGACACGTTCCTCCCCATCTTTGTTCCAGAGGATGTGGCCAAGGCCAAAGCCCTGTAATATTTCCCAACTTGTTATGTTTGTGGCTGGGAGTTACAGGTTAGTGTTTCCTGATATTTTGAAAGCGCTGCATTCTTGTGAAAAATTGGCAAACAGTAACCTCATGAGTGACAGAGCGTCACATTCCTGACACCTGAACTCCGACTCAGCACTGGAGATATCCGTTGTGGTATGGGTACCAGCATACTACTTCAATCTTCAGGGTACTTTGAACATTTACTCATTTATTTAGTGTTGTAAGTAGAATCAGGCCAGCACATCCATATGACATGTCTACCTTTTAGGCTTTTGCTTCATTTCTTGGTCAGAGCTGTCATCTTCCACAGGAACATTAAATGTGGACCTGTTTTACAGGAATGTTTGTCAGGATTTGTCAGAGTCCATTCTCACAATGGTGGGTAATTGCAGCCTATTGCTAACCAAACCTCGACAGCCACCTCCCGGAGTCCTGCGACACAGAGGCATAGAGCCAGCATTCAATTCATCATCACTCGGAGGACAGGTAAACACACATCCTTTGCATATGACTGACCTGACCTCTACGTAATACATATGCCATGGATCAACCCCCTCCACTCAACCCTGCAGCTGTTTCCCTCAACCCATTGAACTCCCCTGTATATCTTTCCACTTGTCTTGTCATTGTTTTTGCAGGAGTTTTGGTAATTACAGCCTTTTCTTGCAACACACGCTTCAGGCTTGTTAACTAAATCCAAAAGGAACTGGAGAGGGTACAGCAGTAGGCAGAAACTGAGAAGCGTCTACCAACGACCATCCTTCAGACTTCTCGTGGCTTCAGCAAATCTGTTTTATTTTCTCCTCTTCTTTAAATATTTCAGTCAAGTTTTTAGGGGATATTTGTGTGTGCGTGCGTGCATATGTTTGTGCGTGTGCATTTGACATAGCACAGTCAAGCATTGTCATTATTCTCCGTTCTTTGCTATGTAGCATATATCTAAGGTTCTTCTCAATTTAGTGTTGAAATTGAAAGATGGAAGGTGAAATTCGCCTAATACTCTAATTTATAATATAGAAAAAATGTTATTTTTCCTCTTCTGAGTAAAGGAAGACTTAATTAACTACAAGACTCAACAATAGTATGCCATACATGGTAACTGCCAAATTAAACATTGTAATATGCCATAGTAACTGTCAGACTGCATGTTGTAATATGCCATGTTAACTGCCAGCCTTAATATGTCTTTGGTGGTCGTTAGTCTCCCATGGTGGGATAGAGCTTGTGGCATGTTTACTATTAACTCAGAGAATTGTCGTCTCATTTTCTTCTTTATTCAAGTGCAAACATTACCCATCATATATTATCAACAAAGTTGTAATGTTTTCCGATTTCTGTCAGTTGCCACTTCCTGTCAGCTAGTTGATCAGATTAATGTAGCCTGCTGAGCCCACTGCCCACACATGGCAGACTAGTAGCAGGAACTGACAGTCAATGGGTGTACAGTGAAACAGCAACTCTGTATTGTGTCCTAGTGCTGCTTTGTGTCATTCTTACATTTCACATGTGTTTAGAAGGGCCTTATCTCTTTCTCTTCCAGTTGTACCCGCAGGTTCCACAGGTGGATCCTATAGCTAATATGGGTTCAAGTTTGGCCAGTATCAATCTGACTGGCGCTGCTACAGGGATGGGACCACCCAGCAGTTCTGCTTTCAACCTGCCAGGTGCACTGGGTCCGTTAGTTTCTACACCAGGATCACCATCTAGACTCATGGGTCCTTCCCAGAGTCCATTTCCTCTTATTTCTTTAGGTTCTCAGTTGCAGCATGCCGGACCTGTTGGAACACAGGTTGGACCTGGGCCAGCTGCTACGTCACTGGTTTCTGGTGTTGGAGTTAGTGCCATTGGAGCACTTGGAGGAAGGATAGGCCCACAAGCTGGAGTGGAAAAGTCACGGTTAGGTACGTTTCAAGTTTCACAAGGCTAAGGATGGCCAGATCACGTATATTAATTTCGTTCTGGTCATCCAAGGCTGTCTAGTCCATTTCGTAATGTGAAGTTTGTACGGTGAGGGGTTGTTAGCCGAGTCTAACACCCAAGCTGGAGGGCAACTCCCTCGTAGCTGTCTGTGACAGCTTATTCAGTATATTTGTAGTGACGGTTTATTTCTGGAGGCCTTCTCGTCTGTCTACAACGTGCATAAACAATATGCTGTAGTGACAGGGACTTACTTGTGAACACAGTAAATGAAAGGCTGCATAAAACATGGGGACTTCCTTGAGTAGCTGAGGATCTGTTAGCTTATCAAGAAGGACTCTGCTGTATGGAGTTAGTTGGTAGTGATTGTTAGTGTCTGACAACTGACAGCTGATGTTTATGTTTAGGTTTGGCAGCAGTAGTAGAAAAACATTGTGGGCAGTGACAGATTGGAGAAAGATCCAGAAATATGTGTGTGTGTTGCGAAGTTAAAAGATACTGGTGATACTTTTGAGAAAAAGTAAGAATGACCTGTAAATGAAAATTTGAGTCTTCTGGAATGTTGCCCTATGTCAGCAGGTAAACAGCTGCCTGTTGATGTGATGTAACTTCCTGGTAGACTTGAGTCTTCATCTATATTGCTGTTAGAACCCCTAATCTCACATCTGTTATATGCGGATTCATGAGCATTTCTTGTCTTTGTTGCAGGTGAAGCTTCAAACATCTTCTCAGAGATGTCACAAAATGTATCAAAGGAAATTGAAGATGAAGCTAACAGTTATTTCCAGAGAATTTACAACCACCCACCACATCCAACATTATCCATTGATGAGGTTTTGGAGATGCTGAAGAAGTTTCAACATTCACCAAATAAGAGAGAACGAGTAAGAAACACTTTTATATGTAATCATCTTGATTTCTTGCAGAGGAATGCAATTAAATCCTGTATGAACTTTTTATTTTGAGCTGGTATCTACATTGTTCAGAAGTGGTCATTCCTGTACTTTTTTGGCTTTGGCGAAACATTTGCTGTGACTGCAAATTTGATGTTCTCACAGTGGTGTTGCTGAAGTTGCAATTCTCCTGGGACGTGACACTGTGTTCTTGCGCAAGTGGTTCCTGATGTTTTGTGGTATCATAGTGCCTTCCCCTGAAGGGTCAGGTAGTCCAAGAAGAACTTGAGGGTGATGGAACAGGGATCCTTACAATTGTCAGGAGCATTTAGCCCAATGACACGGGGTCATATCCCAGAAGATTTGAGTCTTTGTTGTTAACTTTTGATGTATTTGCATATCATGCTCCCAAATCCTGTGTTTGCAGATCATTAAAAATCCAGATGAGAGGATAAGCGAAGGGAATGAGTTGAGTCATGTGTTACCTGTCTCCCAAAACCATCAACATCTGTGTACCCACACCCAGCCCTCCATCCAGCAATCCTGTTTTTGTTTTCAAACGTTCTTCAAAGTTTGTTATGTACATAAAATTAAAGCAGAATACAGACAAATGACATTTTTAAGAAACTGGCACCAGTTGGTCACTGTATTACTGACAGTGTGAGTAGATGTCAGACTGGCATTTTAAGGTTACAGTCATTCCACTAGTTCATAATCTTTATATTTTAAAGGTGTACAGGTCATTAGTTGTGGGTTGTATCAGGTAAGGAATGGAGTACAAGCCAGAGAGACTTGCATGTTCTGGCTGCTTCCATGCAGATGCTAGAACAGGGTGTTGCTGCTTGCCCCACTTCACAGTTCGTAGTGTTTATTGCATCTTAATTCTACGCGCTGTTGGCTGTGTCATGGCTCAGGTGGTTAGTTGGCAGCCCTTCACTTGGAGGCAACTCAGGTTGAATGACAGGCTAGTCCATGTGGAATTTGTGGCAGACAGTGGTATTGGGATGGGTTTTTAGCTCAGACTAATATAATTTTCTTCTGTCAGTAACATTCCCATACTTGTTCATCTATTGCTGATGCTCCATAATATTCACATATGACAGCATCATTAACCTTTTGACGCCTAACGACGACTATAGTGGTCGTACCGCACCGCTAACCTCTAAATGTTGCATTTTATATATTTATTCAACAAATATAGGTACTGAATATTTTAAACATGGTATATA
>Ga0123355_10019602_pt1 | contig 10773 bp, 6 predicted proteins | sample TergutEmb28metaG_3_FD_89872 | JGI IMG/M metagenome (GOLD analysis project Ga0123355, IMG submission 89872) | Embiratermes neotenicus P1 segment gut microbial communities from Petit-Saut dam, French Guiana - Emb289 P1 | ecosystem: Host-associated > Arthropoda: Insects > Digestive system > Gut ...
TAATGGCCTGACGGAAGGGGTCCATTTTAACCAATTTCAAAAACAAATTCCTAAGTGCACAGCATGCCTGCCTCAGTACATTGACATCATCAATGAAGAAGAGCAAGAGCTCCTGTTTCTTGCAGATAATTTTGTCTTTTTGTTTCTCGTACCATTCCAAAAATTGGGCTCGCACATCGCCTGACATGTAGTCTGCCCCATTGAACTTGGGTTCGGGATAAGGGCCCACATAGTCTAAATTCTCGGCCGTAGTAAAAAAGTGGGTTTATTACCCTTTCTTGCATGACAAGTCATAACATTTGGGTATGCTCTTCAGGCACATAGGGAGAAAATTCAAAGAATCCAAAAAGTGCATATTCTCAACAATAATGCTATGAATTTTGGTACCGTCCATTATTTATTTTGGTGTCCATCTCAATTCAAGAAACTTTCGCAGCAGAAACTGTGCGTCGTATACACGAGAGTTGTGTGATATAAATATTGTCCGCGAATGGTCGTGAATGCCGGAGATACTCAATAAATTTCCCTACAGCGTTTTCAGCCCAAAACACGTGGGTACACTTACCACACTGTGTAAAATCAACATTCACATCACCCATCGTTTCACAATTTGAACACGTCTGTTGAGTACATATGAGTTTCGGAATACGCTCAAAGGAACCTTCATGCTTTTAAAGGTCCTGTGTGCACTCCGTATCAAAGAAAACACAGAAAAACCTGTATGTCAGCTTGCTACGTTTCAGTGGAGCCACATAGCAAAAATTGCCGGAAGGCTACCTCTTAATACAATTATTGCAAAATCTTTTAAACATTCATGTTTAGAATCACTAGTTACTGTATAAGTACAATTTCGTCAGTCTTGTCTCCACTGACAGACTAGCTTGCCTTTCACTTTGAGGGTCAAACGATTCTGGAAACATTTCTCACTGAGAAACCACCTGATGCATGTAGCACAATACTATGTCTGATCTTTAAATCATGGCGGTGTCGCCGTACATAGGGAGCAAGCTTTGTCACACTTGTGTGTTTTGTCGTATAATGTGTCACACGCATTACATATATACCTCTTGGCCATAGCAGCTTTCAGGTTCGTAATCACATTTTAGTGCCCACACTCCGCATAATATTGCAGGTACAATTTCTTGTTCGAAAAGGAATATCCGCTAACAATGACCCTAGTAGGGTTTAAACCATCATAGACAATAATTTTGTTGTCGGAAAGGTAATTTTGAAACTGTTCAAGTTCGTTAGTCAAATCATTACCGGAAACGCTTAAATTTCTTGAACAGTTTTTTTCATAGCATACCCTTTCCTATATGATTTGTACGTTGGGTCACTGTTTACTCTGGCCATAGCAATGATAAGTGCATGAGCTAAACATAACAATGCCGCCTTTACAACAGCAATACTCCTTTTAATTGCACTCATTATTCTAAAAACCGCCCTTTCGTCTTCTCGCGACCGTTACCAGCAGGCATCCTGAAATGGTCCAAATGTATTTCCAGGCGGTCACTTAGGCCGAACCGCGCATTACTTTGCACGACCTTTCCCAGGACACTCCAGACTACCTCATGTTTAAGCTGGTCGCGGCGCTGGAAACTAATGCCTAACACCTTATCCTGGACATTCTCAGTGCTGCGAATTTTAAGTCACACCAAATATCTATCACGTATATCTTCAACTAAATAGTTAGTCAGTGAAGTAATGCATTCTTCAAACAAGCCGTTTTTTCTTGCTCTTCACCAGGAAGTTTAAACTTAATTAACAGGTTACGCCCGGTTGCATTACATTTAGAAAATGCTGTACTCGTTTCAGATAAAATAAAAAACGGTAGCCGTTCAGTTATTTCCGACACAGGGCTGTTTCTATCAGAGAACAGTACCTCCGACTCAGGCTCCTCCCTGCTAACAGAAGGAACTTGAGCAGTCGGTATATCCCGCTCTCTGTTCAGTAACAATTTCTTGGCCATTATTACATTTTGATTTGGAAAGTATACCACTTACTTTGAACCAATTGTTGAAATGAAGTATGTCAGCAATTGTAATTGTAGCTGTTGGTGTGCTGGTATGGTTGACCGTCACTGTAGCTGGTAGCTGTATTGTATTTCAGCACTTGTAAGCAGGTTGGCGCACGTCTCGACTCGCAGGAAATTATTTTCGCTGCAATGTCACGAAGAAAAATATGCCATACCCTCCCGAACACCCCAATTTATACCGAGCCCATAACGTGTGACATGTTTAGAGTGCATATTTTTGCTAACGGATTTTATGTTCTGTGTGTATCTTCAATCAGTAATTCCAAAAAGCGTTAACACCGGAAATCTAATGGAAGGGGAAAAGGTTTAGTTATATTTAAGGCCCCCACACAGTTAAATGAGTGTTAGTATCACTTGCGACATCCAGCTATGTGCACTGCTAGATTCGTTTATATCCCGCCGTTACCGCCACCACCGCGGATAGCAGAAGATATTTTCATCCGTGACATAAATATGAAAAGTGAAGCACATCGTCGTAAAGAGTTTGAAAAATGGCCTTTAGCCTACATAGATAAGAATTACCTCGCCGCAGCAGGATTTTACTACACTAAATTAAGTGACATAGTGTGTTGTGCCTTTTGTAAAGTGCAAGTAGGCCACTGGGAAGAAGGTGATGACCCTTTCCAACATCAACTGCGCTGGATTCCGTCTTGTGGGTTCATTAAAGGCCTCTTTATTGGAAACATCCCCATTGGTTCTACCGACCAGCCAATCACATCGCCTGAACAGCCTACCCAATTCTATGACGTGTGCGGACCTCATTTCGAGTTAAGACCCAATTCGCAGCCAGAACGCAGTAAGTACTATTATTTGTATGTCTTCTTTTGTTATGTGAGCGCCTTTTACAACTACCCCACTAATTTTCATTTTTTTATTTACAGCAATAAGCCCCAGAATTTTTAAACGTTGTCAAGGTCAAAACAACTCTACACAATGGGATGGACCATTGTACCAGCAGTTTGGGAGATACATGGCCAGGATCATGTCTTTTAACTCAATGCCACACACCAGTAAACATTCTGTTAAAAGCTTAAGTGAAGCTGGCTTCTTTCACACAGGTAACCACTTTTAAGATAAGAGTGTGCTTATTACAGATAAAAAAGGAATTCTTCAGAAACCCACTAATGTAAAATAAAAATTGGTTTCTGTTATGGGAAACAAGGATTTCATTTCTTGTTTCCATTGTGGTCTGACAACTTCAAGCTGGCAGGAAATGAGTAGTCCTGCACAACAACATTCGAGGTTATCACCAAAATACATTTATTTACGACATACAAAGGAAAACTGAAAAATTCTGGGTGTTATACATTGCGAGATGGATTAGTTAAAAGTTACGTGTTAGCGCTTAATGGCAGGCTGTCGGGAGTTAAACCAAGTGTTTGTCTTAGCAATGTTTTGTTCAGTATTTCAAGTAAAGACAGTACACTGGTCTGTTTCCAAAACAAGTTTAGCAAATATTTAAGTTAATCTCTAATAGGTATCGCTGGCCTAGTTTTTCTGTACCAACAAGTCACCCCAACATGGGTTTGCTTTTAAACTGTATATTCTGCTAATTCAGAGAACAAGTAAACATGTAGTCCCTTCCAGTTCCCGAGAGGAAGGCTAGGTTACCTGCATAATTTGTCTCGCCCGGTAATGCACAAGTAAACAACAGGTAAGGAGGGGTCGCCAGGAATGCCCACCTGCAAAACTTGTCTCTCCCGGTAATGCACTAAGCGCTTGTAAGTCTCGCTGTGTCTCGCGTTCATAACACGAATTCGAAAGTTTCGTATTTCTTTTTCTGCAGTTCGTAACACCTAACAAAACATTTCACGTAAGCCTTACAAAAATATTTCAAGTACTAAAAAATTATTAATAACTGCGTAAATATTTTAACGCGTGTTTTAAGTTAGTTATACTTTATTAATTTTATATATTTTCTTTAGTTCATAATGGAGTGTTTTTAGCGCGGCGTAATTATTTTAACGCGTGTTTTAGTGGAATTATAGGCTAAATTTTATTTCTAATTATTAGTAGTAATTCCTTATACGCAATGCTATTACGTATCGCTTTTATTAGGGCGTAAATTAACTTACAATATAGTGTTTTTAGAGTCGCGTAATTATTTTACCGCGTGTAATTAACATAAAAGGTGTTTAAATAATTTACATGAACGCGCCGTATTAATTGCAAATCTTGTAACTTGCTACGCGAAAAATATCGCACGTCTGAAAAACGTATTTAAAGACAGCTTACCTGTCTGCTTCAAAAACCCTTCCTAATGTTAAGTAGACTCAGGCAACATTCTTTTCTTACGAAAACAACCCTTTTGTCTAAGCTACATACTGTCTTAAAAACATCGACTCATACACTCTGTTCTACAAACATTGTCACTAGCTGATGTAATTGTATCATATGAATTGTATTCATAAATAACTGATGTTTGTAATTGTAAATTGTGTCTTAATTTATTTATTGCCCTTATTTCCATAACATGTATATACCTAGGGCGGGATCGCTGCAGGATACATCGGGCGGGTACCTATTTCCTCAACTTAAATGGGGATCGAACCTAGAAATAATAATTTTAAAAATGGCGTACTTTAAAATTAGGTTATCATTTAAAAATAGCGCTTTAGTCGCCATGTTTTAAAATTTTAAAAATTAAACATTGCGGGCTTCCGCCATATTGGTAAATTGCGCCCATACAAGATGGCGGCACAAACAGTAGCTGGCGCCAAGCTGTCTGGGACTAAAGTAATTTACATAATAATTAAACAAATCAAAGCCGTCTGAATATTAATTAGATAATTTACGTATCAATTAAGGGCGTATGAATATTAATTAGATAATTTGCATATCAAACAAGGACTTATGAATATCAATTAGGTAATTTGCATTTCAATCAAGGTCAGTTACATATTAATTAGGGGGTGTGGTTTGGAGTTCATTGACTTCGCCGCCATGTTTGTTTACATCACGTGACCGTGATGTTACTTCCGGTGGCATTGTGACACCATTACTACTAACAGGTGTCGTTCAAGGTCTTTGTTGGAACCACATGTTTTCAGAAATTAAAATCAGAGTCTTCGAAATATTTTATGGAGTGGAGGGTTGTCCTTTTATCACATTTTAATTCACCATCGCCGGTAGAACCTTTACCTCCGGTTGGGTTCTCGGCTAGGTGGTTCTTTGTCCTGCATAATCCTTAACGGTATTTCTTTTAGCACACCCATTCGGAGTTTGAAAGAGCACTGTACTTTAAAATGAACAAAATCAACCACCTCAATATATCAGAAACACATTTTTATTCAGCTTGAAAGTTTTTATTTTAAAGACATCCCTCACTTAAGTTAGTCAAACTTCAAAAAAATTTTAGGGTCGTAAGTTCTTCTCTAATTTCCTTTGTCTTTTTAGGACGTTGTAAGTTACAAATCTTTTTCTGTAATTGGCATATACCTTGCATTCCCGACTCATTCTTGGTTACATACATTGTGCAATGAATTCTGCAGTCGTGATTCATAATCTGCACTCTTATATTTGGAGACAATTTCCTTACGGCAAGCCTCATTTAAACTAAGCCATTTCTCCCCATTTTAAATTCTGCATTGACTGAGAACAATCATATAAGGATTTAGTGATGGTATGACATTAAAACGAATGAGAATGAAGACTACTCTTTAATTTTCATTCACAATAAAAGGGGTAATTTTTATATTTTTAAGGCAACTCATCGCCGTTTCGTTCTGAATACAATAAATTAAACGTAAGTGTGTTAGTACTGTCAGTCTAAACACGACAGCTGTGTTTAGACTGACAGTACTACACACTTGCTGATTTGTTTAGTTGTTTATTTGTTTATTTATCGAAAGATTGACAGATTGAAAAAGAGTGCAATTTAAAGACTGCACAGCGAGTGTGGAGGCTGAAGAGCGCCATGACTTGTAGGAACAGTGCCTTTTAATGAGGGCTCGGAACATCCTGTCTGCACCACAAACAGCATTCTTTCCTCCAGGTGCGAATCTGTGTAGCTGTATTTTGTACCAACAATATATGTAATGTGGTCTAAAATGTTTTTAACGATATTTGAATTTACGAATTTTCAGGTCTGTGCACACAGAGAGGCTGTTGTGATGTCACAATAAAACAGCAGCCTGCGGTACTGATATTGACGGCCGGGAATTAGGAAGCAAACGTCACCATGTAATGGTTATCATACTGATGCTTCAGAAGGTCCAATTTTGAACAGGAGGTCGATTGTATTTTTTTCCTGATAATATGTGACTTCGTCCTTTTATTGTCTCCTAACAATGGGATAAAATAACACTCACATATATCAGAACCATCTTCCTGTTTGTTATTCGTAACATTCTTCCTAGAACGCAGCTGAAGAAGCTTCGTGGGGTAAATCGTGAGACCCAGATCACTTATCTAGCAATGTATTAATATTCGGTCCTAAGATCTTAAAAATGAGTGATTATTTGCTCAATATTTTGTGGAGGGCCAGGAGGAAATTATAAACCCACAAGCATTCATATATATATATATATATATATATATTCACATACAATCAGACACATTACAGGACACAGGTGCCCAGAGGGTTCCAGGAAATTAAAGTTCCCAGATTACGCGACAATGGCACAGGGTGGTGGAAAGGTTGTTAGCTTTACGCACCGGCCACTTTTACCCCAAGGAAATACTTCTGGTACTCATTTCTGTTAGAGGCTGTGTAGACCCCAAGGCAATATTGCGATCGGAAGGATTATGTCACTGAAAAATTCCAAAGACACCATCTGAAATCGAACCAGCGACCTTCCGATTTGTAGCACATTATCTTAACTACTGTGCCACCGCGTATATTCACATACACTTATATGTACATATATGTATATATATATAAATATACACACTTACATACACATATGCTACTTTGTGCCATGGGTTCCCTTTAAAGAACAGAAAGAACAGTAAGATATAAAGCAGAACCTTCTTATGGGATCTACTATATTTTCTTAGCAGAACAGTTCAGCAGTTTTCCAAGCTTGGATTTACAAAGTAATTCATTTCGAGTCTAAATTGATTTGCTGGCTCTCCTGGCTGAGGATTTTTAGATTGTCCTTAATCTCCAAGCGACAATCACAATAACTCTCAGCGAAAGTGCCACGGCCATCTGCTCCGGAAGGTATAACTGCTTTACAATTCTCGATTATTTTTGCACCTTACTCAAAGATATAACACCCATAAAGGTATATTAATTTTCGTACATAACTTATAAAACTCCCTGAACCTCATTTCCTCAATGTATAATTTTGGTTATATTTTGTCGAATATAATATTTTACAGTACACCCGCAATAACCAGTGTTCTTAACCGGAGCAATGCATTTTTAGAGAAAATGGTTGACGGCCTGTTTCCGATTACTTACTCGTCTGTAAACGTCAGGCTCATTAATATTCATAACCCGACTCCAGTCATGAATTAAAACAATTTTCAGTAGAAGTGAAAGTAACGGAAATACAACTATGGTTTCTGCTACGTCCTGTTGTAAATATTATATTATTTGGAACATACAGCCAATAAATTTTACAATTAGCCCTCTATTCACTTATGAATAAATTATAATCAAATTAGTACTTACTTTTTGCACAGCTATAAAACAAAGAAGAGCGTTACTTTTGGCAGCGGCAGTGCCTTCTCCTCAAGTGAAACCTTATTCGATCCTATTGTTTAATTATAAAGTTTTTAAAATTTAACCCCTTTGAGATTCCAAAATACAGTTATACAATTATACCGTACACATAAACACACACACAAACACACGCGCGCGCGCGCACGCACACACACGCACACAAACAAAACACACCCAAACTCACGCACCACACAAACACGCACACGCACCACACAAACACTCGCAAACATAAGACACACAAACTCACACACCACAAAAACACACACACAAAAACACGAACACACATCACACTAACACATACACACACACACCCCACACACACACACACAAACACCACACACACACACATATACTTCTTCTCATACCTGAACGATTTAATCTCGCACTACACGAAATCGATGGCTTGTACATCGTATGTTAAAAACGTCAGTTGCTCAGGTAGAGTACGTAAAACTGCATTTCATCTGAATGACCGCACGTGTTTGCCGTAGTTAATCTACAGCCTTATTGCCTGCTGCACGTAATTTTAATTTATTTTACTTATGAAGAACCATCGCGCACCTAATCGTCATGTACACTCTTGTTTGCAGTCGTAGAAGAACAAATCCAGTGAGCTTAACTTATGTTGCTTGCAAGTAAATAGAACGCACGTGTTAGTAGTGAAAGTGTTTGGTTTCAGCCAACCCCATTAACCGTTTCTATAGCCCACTGCACCTCCGACAGCAAGACTTAAAAATTTCGCATCCCCTTCCCCCACACACTGTATTTGTTTGTTTTTTTTAATTATGATAATCAGCTAGGATTATTTTCTTCCACAGCGTAATGTGACTTGTCTTTGCCGTTCAGACGGAGTGTGTTTACTGTCAAATAGGAGAAGAATTCTTATGTATGGCTTACATGACTTTCAGTGTTCCAGGTCGTGCCTTGGTTATGGCAGCTAGTCACCGGGCTTTCTGCCCCAAGCCCCTGGTTCGATCCCGGCCCAGTCCGTGTGAGGTTTGTGGTGGTTAAAGTGACACTGGGACAATTTTCTCTCCATATGTTTCGCTATTCCCCTGTCAGTGTCATTCCGCCAATACTCCAATCTCCTCTTTATATTAATATTAATCTGCTAAGGACAATCGGACGAAGCCTGAGAAGATTCAACAGAAGCAGCGCTTTTCCCATATCGGGTGCACCGGATGGAAGGATACTTGAAAGCTGTTGTTTTCCAGTACTCCACGGGACACTGATCATGGCGACCCTGGTTTGATCTCGGAAAAATACTCGTGTATTTTGTGATGGATGTAGTGGCGGTAGGAGAGATCTTTCTCCGAGGACTTCTGTTGTCCTTATCAGTATCATTCCACTAAAGGCCCTCATTCATCCTCTTGACAGGACAAACTTTCACAGCCTAGTGAAATGTTGCTCTTTCGGAACTCTGGAGCTTGGACGTGAGCTACAAGGACGGATATTCGGCTCCGACACGGAGGTGATGCAGCAAGCCAGAAAACGGCGTATTGCACGTGTTTGTGCAGTGGGTGGAACGCAGGACAGAAGAAATAAAAAGCTTGTTAAGGGCGTTACTTGAAACATGAAACTATGCAAGAGCCTTAAAATGTCTCAAATACAGAACAACGGACGTAGACTATTAACCACACTCCTATTTTGTTTTTTTTTTTCAGTCTTCAAAGGGTTAAATTCAGTTTAACTTTCTGACCTTACCCTGATGCTTTACAATGTCTTGCTAAAGGAAACCAATGGCGTCTCGCGGACACCCGGAACCCAGTGACATGGCGTCTACTCCAGAATAACTGCCCGATGTCTGGCATGCTACTGGGTGAGATTCAACGTAATGACTTACAAATCTGCTTAATGCATCGACTTGTGTCCCTCATTTACCAAATAAGATTAGAACAAACAAGGTCAATGAAAAAAATTACTCCCATACAAAGTACAAACTTTCTAATGTAGTCTCCATAAGACTCAGATATTAAATACGTAAACCACTGAATAAATCTAAAATTTAAATCGAGGTTTTTTTAAACATTCTCTGCTTTTGTAGCAGGTCTTGAAGTATTAGAAATTTTCGTTTATTAAACCTAGAAATGTGTTTTGAAAATCGAAGTGAAGTCATTCAGGTTTTTGTCAGTGCGTGAAACATCTTAAAACACTAATCGGATAGAATCATTAAATATTTAAACCATAAAAATTCCATTACGGGCCTGGAGAGGCCCTGATGGTTCCAGGAGGTTGGGACTCCCAGATTTCAAGACAATCGATACATGAAGGTGGTAAGGTTGTCAGCCCTAGGCACCGGCCGCCTTTACTCCCAGAAAATATTCCTGGTTCTCATTTCTGTTAGAGGCTGAGTCAACCCCAGGGCCATAGTGCGGCCGGAAGGATTATGTCAATGAAAATTTCAATGACACCATAGGGAATCGAATCCACACCCTTCCAGCTTGTAGCGCAGTGCCTCAACCAACTGCGCCACCGCGTACCCCAGACCGTGACATAGAGGCAGTGAAAATTTGGGCGAGACACAGTGAAGGTGTGTGTGTGTGTGTGTGTGTGTGTGTGTGTGTGTGCATTTGTGTGACAGTGCAGTTTAGATTAACTGCATTGTCGCACAGATGCACTTACACTTGAAATAACTACAAATTGTTTGCTGTCGTGTATCACATTCCGATCCACGCGATAACAATACGTCTCAGACCTCTTACTTTTCCGACCTAACGAGCCAGTCATGTGACCCTTCCGTAGTATGCAAACGCTAAAGTGCAAGTATCAGAAACCACTCCTGTTTTGGAACAGCGAGTCTCAAGTTTCAAACCTCGCCCAGGGACATGTAGAAACCCACGTTTATTTCGAAATTTCAACTCACTACTTCCTCACTACTTCTGGCAGATGCCGCGATGGAATTGGGTCACACTGTATCTTCCTTCCACACCATTTGTAGTTCATTATTTCTTACCAACTCATCATTCGATGCTACGTACATTAACCGAATTACTGAAAGTGTCATGACACAAAGCACAAAACAACTGTCAAATCAACCAAGCTAAATCCGAAATCACTGCTTTAAATA
>Ga0123355_10019604_pt1 | contig 10773 bp, 6 predicted proteins | sample TergutEmb28metaG_3_FD_89872 | JGI IMG/M metagenome (GOLD analysis project Ga0123355, IMG submission 89872) | Embiratermes neotenicus P1 segment gut microbial communities from Petit-Saut dam, French Guiana - Emb289 P1 | ecosystem: Host-associated > Arthropoda: Insects > Digestive system > Gut ...
CCCCCTATACACACAAACACCGGGGGGGGGGGGGGGAGTATGTTTACAAAAAAAGAAAAACCCCGGGCCCCCCCCCCCCCCCCCCCCCAAGTTCACCGCACCTAACGCCACGTGACTGCCAACAAACAGTCCTGATTTGGAAAACAGGGTCATTACACAACGGCATCACGTACCAGGAACACCGATAAAGGTTTGGGAAGAAATGAACTATCGAATCAACGTCCGGTGTTTGCCATTCAGCCACTGTAGGGTCTCAAAGGAAACTTCAGTGGCTCTCTGTGTACAGAAAATAAATTAAAATTTTAATTTCTATGAAATTTCGTAGGCGGTGACTTGTCTTTCAGTTGCCCGACATTTTGCGAAATGTCAATTTACTGAGCCCTTTGTGTAAAATAATGACAATGTATCGTCCGAAGTGCCACATACAGTGCAACTTGTTACGTCAGGTACTCGTATGTGTGCATATTCTCTGAACATTCGTTACAGTGCGTACGTGACTTATGACATGAACACGGTGTTCGATATTGCCGTCAGTGTTAAATGTGTTTCACTTACTGTTGCTGGAGTTGGCTGAACTTCCGTTATCAGAGGTCACATCAACGACATGCAGCATGTTAATACTTACTTAACGCATACAATGAAGATTGTGAGGAACTAAGTGTGTAGTTTAGAAGAACCGTACTGGCAATGCCACATTTTCGATTAGCCTGTTACAATCAGGCAATGTCACTCTAACATTAATATGAACTGTACATTCTACAGCCGTCAGAATACGTAAAAAACTCTCACACATTAATTGATTCGTTCTTTCACATTTTACAAGCTACTTTACAATGAGGACAGCATTTAAGAGAGAAATCTATTGTTTAAAATGTGACAGTTTGTTGGTTGCATTCAGTTCCCAACATTTCGCTGCCCTTTCCTTCTTTCCTTCTTTCATCACAAAACACAAGAGAGGGTATTTTGGTCTACGTTATTTTCACAAAGACTGTAAAATGAGAGACTGACTGACAAACCGGAAGTGTCTGACGTATGCACGTTTAAGGCTCACGAACTATTGAATGAATTTAAATAAAATCTGGCGAATTAAGATTTGTACGACAAAGTTTAATTTGGCTTGCATCTGCCAAAACATAAACCTCTTACAAGAATCGAATTTCTCAGTTCCGTAAATAAACTACGATCAGACACGAGGATACTTACACATTTTAAATTTTGTTACGGTCTATGAATTTCAAACGACATGCAAAATGACAGCGCACTTTCTGTTAAAGGACAACTAACGGGTCGTTCTTTGCAGTATGAGTTGGATTTCAGGAGCGTTTTAAGTCCATGAAACTGGACTGCAGTACGCAATTAATTTCACCCACAATTTCTCCGGTTTTCAGTTCCACACTCCTGGGTTGTCATCTTGCTTGATACAGAACTCAAGGAATAACATGTGCCAGTAACAACACACATTTATGCAAGATCACAACATTGAGTTAAGGCAACTGAAACACACGTCGCTCTTCAGTCACACTACGTTACAGTAAAGACTCGTACATTCAGCCGCTACCGGACGGAGTCCGGTAGCGGCATGGAAGGCATGTCAGAACCAATGTACGCCTGCGCTATGTTGAAACACGCATCTGAAACCAAACGGTATGCCTAAGCCAAGCCAAGCCAAGCCTCGTACAAAAGCACCACCAGCAGCAAACAGCAGTTCCATGAAGCTTATAGTTGTTGCACAAGTAAAGAAATTTTCCGCCTTTTATGAAATCCGAATAATCATGACGGTGTCAACAAGAACCAGCCAGTGGAATCTCTCTTCAAGTGGTTTAGTCCACATTAGTCCTGCAAGACCTGCTTTAATATTATCCTTCTACGTACGCTTAGTTCCTCCACGTGATCACTTCCCTTCGGGTTTCCCGACGACAATTATGATTACGTTATGTTTTTCGCACCGTGCACTGTAATGTGCACCGTAATGTGCACTGTAATGTGCACTGTAATGTGCACCGTAATGTGCACCGTAATGTGCACTGTAATGTGCACTGTAATGTGGCCGTATAACACAAACCAACAAAATGCGCCTTTGTTTAAATGATATTCTAAATTTACGATGTCTTCTGCAAGTTTCTTCAGTAAGACGGCTATAAGTACAGTATTATGGTGTAATTGGTTTACATGCCAACGTCTTCCTGAAGATGAAGCCTCGGGTTCGAAACATGTAGAGGACATCGTAAAAATTAGAAAATTATTTTAACAAAAGCGTATTTTGTTGGTTTATATTATACGATTATGATTACGTTGTTGTTGTTGGTGATGATGATGATGATGATTATAATGATGATGATGGTAACAAATTTATGGAATATTCTGGGAAAACAGGCCAGAATTACCTACACTACTCGCTGGAGAACTAAAGGCAGATTAAATCCAGGAAATCATTACTACCATGCAGTTCAGGATCTTGGGTATTCCCGCTTTTTGTTATAGGTTACGTAAGCCTAACAACTTTAAATGTGGGCCGGGTAGCTCAGTCGGTATAGCGACTGACTACGGGCTGGACGATCCGGGATAGAATCCCGGTGGGGACGAGATTTTCCGCCCGTCCAGACCGGCCCTGGGGCCCACCCAGCCTCCTGTAAAATGGGTACCGCGTCTTTCCCGGGGGTAAAGTGCGGCCAGGGCGTGCTGCTGACCACTCACCCCCTTCTAGTGCCATGGTCATGGAAGAGTAGAGCTATACCTCTACCCACCCTCTGGGTCACACCGGACCTGTAACGGGATCACTTGACCTTATACCTAACTACTTTAAGTGTCCTTTAGCTGGGTGCCAAACTTGATCTATACTGCGGGTGCACCAGAGCACAGCAGAACGGTACTAAGAAAAATACTTGTCTCTGTGACAGATATACTAACAGGAGCAACAGGCGACGGGAGAAAAGTGCACAATCAAACTGTTCATATTTTGTACTCCTCAATAAACATTTCAGTGGTCAAATCAAAGAGACTGAGATAGACTGTGCCTGTAGCACGCATCAGAAAAACAAAACTGCGAAGACTTAATCGGCAAACCTGTAGGGAAAACATAATTTGGGAGATACAGTAGCAGATGGAAGTATGATATCAAAATGGAGGTAAGGGAAATAGAAGACATGTTGTGGACTGAATGCACCTGGTTTTGGGCAGGGGACCACTGAGAGATCGCGAATATGGTAAGAACCTTCGGGCGACACAAAAGGCACACAATTGTCTGACCATAAAAGTGACTGTCAGGTTGTCAAGAAGAACGCGGCTAGTCAGAAGAACAGAATGAAGAAAGTAAAGACAATCTCTGAGCGACGCAGCATCGCTACAGCTGACAACTTATCCCGAAATACGACTCGAGTTATCTAAGTTTCAGGGCAGCCAACAGCACTAACTGCGACGTCGACGTCGACGTCGACACACTTCTACAACCTTGCCAAAAACAGTCGACTAACAAATCTAATCGACTCACTACAGAAATCACGTGATATCACATGACAACAGTAGCTTGCCTGTTCGTATACAGAATGTCTTGCCGCTTGATAGCATTCAAGACCCACTTGACCCTATTATTTATACGGTGAAGGGGGAACGTAATGCTGTAAATATCGCTACACCAGGAAATTGGAGCGTTTTACATCAACATCATGGGTTTCGATTAGTACCGCCAGACGTGGCTTTCCTCAAAAATGATACTGTGATAGTGGTGAACAGAAAACTGTGGCGATATCATAGCTTGGTGTTTATCTCCACACAATCAGTTTTACGAAGCTTAATGGCTTCTCCAAACGTTCGATTTTGGACAGGCGTATAAAACATTTTTCTAATCGCCTTTATATAAACGACGGGTCCAATCCGGTCCCTAATCCAGTCTAAAGGGCAACTCTGACACATTGTTTAACAGTAGCGTTCTGCGGTCAGTCTTCAGTTGCAGCAGTTGTGTCATCAGGCCCCTGAGGACAACCGAACGGCTATAGACTGCAATCAGGTGCGGGGTACCGTGGTTATGTGTCCGTCTGCGGCGCTGCTGTCTCGTGCCAGTTGTGCCAGACAGGTGTGGGTGCTTTCGTTCCCTCCACTATGGGTTCCGTTCCACGTCGTCGAGAGGGGCGAAGGTTAGACTTAGGGTGGTGTGTGTGTGTGTGTGTGTGTGTGTGCGTGTGTATGTGTGTGTGTGTGCGTGCGTGTGTGTGTCCCTCATTGCGCTGCGGGTTCGCTTTACGGTGTGATCGGGAGTGGAAAATGTTAGACGTCTGGTCGTGTCTCAGTACGATACTCATGCAGCAGAGACCTTCGGACGCAACTGATACACTTTCTTCTACGCGAGACGCAACTCGAACGTCCTACCTACGACACCAGTGGCGAATCATCACCCAATTCACTAAAACATTGGTCAGGGAATGTATGGAGACTACCTCCATCCGGTCTAAAACGTCAATAGCTGTTTTTTTCAATAAATAATATAATTATGTGCCAGTTAAATTGAGACGCGGTTTTTAAACGTGGGTATTTTGATGCAAATAAAGCTGAAACGCGAATTAACCAGCAAATCCACTTACTGTACGTGTATAGGCAGACAAGTCCAATTTTGTAAGGACATCTGAAGCTAACGCTATCCTTTTTTGGAGGTGTGGGTCGGTGTAGAAGCGGGTTGTGTCGCCGACGTTTCGGAATAATGCGCTACCAAATTTCGGCATGATGCCAACGACCAAAAACAGCCTCAACATCAACAACTAGCCAGTTACAACATCTGCAGCAACAGACTCGACGGTGCCTGTGGTTCTTCGCTTCAAACGGTCCGCGTAATTCATTTTCACACTCGATACCAATTGTTTTAAGTAAGTCTAGCAGAACAAGGTCCGGAGACCGAGATGGTCAAGCGTTTGAACTTATTCTTCCGATCCAACGCCCTACAAAATTCTATTTATACCGTCACATTTAATCTCTGTCAAGGGAAATGGAGCTTCATTGAGTTGAGAGAGCACTTACTGTCTTCAGTTTGCGGTAACACGTAAATTGCAGCAAGCTCAGAGACGGTTCGTGAATACAAAATCAAACATATCCACTGAAACGTAAAGTTGGGAACATGAGCCACCTCGATCTCCGGACTTTGTGCTAAAATCCTGGTTTCATCCAAACCATGATTTTGACTCGGTTGTCTCGAAGAATGAAGCTTAAAAGCTCTTCTCTACCTGCACTTAGCATTTGCCAATGGCTGCTGAGCAATGTGAAGTTTCCCCACTCCTCACCTCGGCAGCAGTTTCTATATTCCAGACACTAAGCACGTACAAATATACGAGAAAAATAATATGGAACACCGAAATCGCAAGAGCTGTTAGGATACAGGCAACATAACTGCACGGGATTTATCATTCAGGGAGTTCCGTCTCCTGTGGAAGTACCTCAGACACCATTGTGTGGTTAGTGACCAGGCGCGCGCGTTCGCAAAACTGAGAAAAACAACTATTAGCTTTGTAATGTCCGTCTATCCGTCGGTCCTTCCGTCCGCATGGAACAACTCGACTCCCACTACACGGATTTTCAAGCAATTTGATATTTGAGTACTTTTCGGAAATCTGTCGAGAAAATCCAAGGTCCACTAAACTCTGAGAAGAATAACTGCATGAAGACCAATTTGGAATTTTGATCAAATCTCGCGGAATTGTTCTGAGAATGAGAAATGTTTCGGACGAAATTTGTACACAAAATCTCAACACATTTTGTGTTCAGTAATGGTTTTAAGGAAATACGAGTAGTGCCGTTCATGAGATAATGTGGAAAATTGTGGTACGGCTGGACAGGCCGCATATGAAAATATGGCCCTTGCGCATTACATGCTGTACACCTAGGGCTACAGACACACACTCAGAATCTGTAATACTTATAGCTTTTGCATGGCAATAACGTTACAAGTACACTGTCTGTCTGTCTGTCTGTCTGTCTGTCTGTCTTGTTCAGATATTCAAACCGTTCCCAGCAATACTGCCAGCACCACATGCTGGTAAGTTAAATAACTAAGCGACACGGAATATCGCCCACAGTGTTTATCTGTGGGGTTCTTCCGTCCCCAGCATAAATATCGACTGCTACCGTAAAACCCAGTAAGCTGTTTTAACGATGATGGTTGTGATGTGTAGTGCAGTTCAGCACAGTTCAAATCGCAGGCCGCACCTCGGTTATCCTGCCGGATGCAGTTCTCCTCGGTCCGTCCAGACAAATTTCTGGATAATAACTTGAAACAGTCCACCATCTTCCCACTTAATCATGTATCAGCGTCCAAACACTCGACATCAGACAGACTGAGTCACTCACGCTGTTGTTAAATCAGTTACACAGAAACACACCAAACTTCACACGTCACTGAGCTCTGTGATTTACGGAGACAGGAGACGACTGCTAGAATATGAGGGTATTTATATGATCGTACCCTTGTGAAGGGTACCTACGCTGTGTTTACTCCGCAGGGCAGAGGACTGCAACGTCCAATCGGATATAAACAGCAGGTCAGTCAATATTTAGGAAGAACTGTTCAAATTTCTGTACCGGAATTATCCTGAGAAGAGTGAAAAATGTCAAAATATAACAATAACAGGTAACTAGATTATGATTTAAGCCAGCACCTTCCTAATATACAGTTAAACGCCTTGCCGTTACGCTAAACAGCTTCACCATTTTCAGATAATTATTAATAATACCCCAACATTGAAAATTATCATGGCTTCCACACTGCGGTCTTCCGGGTTTCACGCCTTGTGGTCTTGCAGTTACCGGCGTTTCGGAAGAACCTCTTGCCTGCATCGTCCGAACAGCAGGTTGTGACACCGTGTAGTCTTGTAGGTGGCTACCGGCGTTTCGGAGATACATCTTGACTAAATCATCAGAACAGTGCGTTGTGACGCCGTGCAGTAACGCACGGTTTCGCAGAGTCTGTTGCCTTCTAATTCAGAGCAGTCTGTGACACCGTGAGCTGGACTGAACTACAGTCCGTCAGAATGAATGAGCTTTGCCAATGAGCACACACAGACTCTCTTTCTACCGTAAGTCACATAGGAGTGCCTTCAGCAGCTCCGCGCTGATGTTTCAGCTACACGCGTTACAGCTGCGCCAGTCTGCATTCCACTCGATGTAACAAATTGCGCCATGGACATGCATCGGTGTGGTACAGCCCAGACTGCAATTCGCTGATTCGAACCAGCAGCAGTTTACACATTCACGGTAAATATATCACGTACGGTGCGCCGATAAAAAGAGCTACCAAGCGCGGTACGTAATTTGACCGTCCTTTGACAGAGACCCGCGGACTCTGTCCTTTTTTCTCCGGAAGAATGCGTGTCACTCTTCCGCCCTGAAGAGGTTTCTCCAGAACGTCGGTACCTACCAAACTACACGAAGTCAGATCCCACAACACAGTAATCTTCAATCAGTGATAGCAGTGTCACTGTATCCACCTTGTAATGATGAGACAAACTTCTTCCTACCTAATCCTTACTTAAGAAATTTCCATTTCTATAAGAACGATATTTATGACTGAATTCAGGCGGTGCACATTTCGAGTCTCGGCTGAGTTATGGCCAATTTTGTGTTGGGAGTTTCGAAAATCCCTGCAATCTCCACAGAAAAATTCCAAAGAATGACATCAAATAAGAGTATTAAGCTACGTCCTTGATACATCGTTGTTAGATAAGGGAGGCGTCAGTCGGGAATCGTAAAATTCATCCTGTCACAATTGATGTTACTGTCTGACTGAGCCCTGAAGCTGGATGTAGCCGAAGAGCGGGTGAATGGAACTTCAGACAAAGCGGTAGGTAAGGGAAAGAAAGCTGCCATCCGCCTTTAGTGCTCAGTCAGACAATAAGCCACACCCTAATTTGTGCGGCCGGATGAACGTCAGTCAGGCTAACCGCTACTACGATAGCAGCTCAATTGTACATTGAATTGCTGATCTTCGAATGCTGGCGGTTATTGTGTGAGTTTATATATTGCAAGTGTTTTGTGCATCGTCCGTACACAAACCGACAGTGAGTTATTATTCATGATCTGCTGTCCAAATAAGACCAACGCCGTTTAAACAACTGATCAACCTAAATACTAATCAATCAATCAATCAATCAATCAAAGCTCATGCTATCTAATGCCGTGTTCAAAAGGGATGCTTAGTACTCGGTAATGTTCCAGTTTCCAGTCTCGTTCTGGATCCCAGCTATCTTTAATGACAGTTTTCTCGGTTTTCTCAGTACCACTGTTACATTCGACAACCTCCGTAACTCGCTCTTCGGTAATCACACACCGATCCACGTTATAAGTAAGCTAATTACTGGAAAAGTCGTTAAATAGGCCCTCATTGCATGAAATAACAACTCATTGTCATCTAATTTATTCGACGTGATGCAATTAAGCTCGTCACAAAACACCGTTAACCCTCTGAAATCCACAGCACGTCACAAATAAAGTAAACGTCCCTACCACTCACAAACACACTCAAGAACCCAACATAAGAGCTAATCAATTAGTGTTGTTTAGGGTAAAAACGGGTAGGGCTACTCATCGTGAGAATCACACAGAACAGACAGTTCTGTAACATTACAGCAGGCGGTACGATACTGAACACAGCTAGCTTTTAGGGGCTATGCAAACTTAACACTAAGATTCATTTACCAGACTCATTTGACGTCATCCAAAATATCCTGTCCAGTATTAATCGCAAGACACTAATTCTCTGAATATGAACCAAGGATCCCTAAATATAAAACAGTGTGCATCTACTCTCCCACTGCTGTCGGTTGGAGAGGCGATTTTCGTGGAAACTGTCAGTCTGTACTGCGGGGACATGATAATCACGTGGAAACAGGTCGGAAGGAACCTCCGATAATTAATGCACACAATAATGATCATAAGGGAAGAGGGTGGTTATTTTGCTGCTGCCGTGACAACACCTGCCTTAATCTTGTCGGTCGGCTGTAAATTAACGCCGACCGCTCGTTGCGCACGCATCTCGTATCTACTCCAGTGGCAACCCGAGATTCCAGCAAGCTAAGTGAAAATTACAGCCAGCGAACGCAACGTGTATCTTATTGCAGTGCTCCTTTATAAAGGTCACTTGCAGAAAGCAATTTGTTGCACACTGGAACGTCAAATTTGGATCCTCATACACGTCAAAAGAGCAGCCCCGCACGTTTCAGATTCAGCCCGAAAACGATTCGTTAATAAATTATACATTTTCCGTTCGGCGGATTACGAATCCATTACCACACCGTAAAGCAACAAATGCACACAATTCGTCAGAAACACAATAATGTTGTAATACGTCAGTTATTACAGTAGGTCAACTGACGTATTGTGACATTACTGTGAGTCTGACGAATTGTGTGCCTTTGGTGGTCAATTGTATTGTGGTGACTGATTTGTTAATAGTACTACGTTGATAAAACAGCAGAGAAGTATTTGTAGTAGTAGTGGTGGTAGTAGTAGTAGCAGCAGCAGCAGTAGCAGTTCACAATGTTCCGGAAACCAAAATAACATTATGAAGACGCTAATAATAATGATGATAAAGACCTTTAAATATATAACGATGTACTTCTTACATTTTTATATACAGAAGTGTATATTAATTTGTTTTATTTATCGACATTGGCAGGAGTTAAAATTATGTAGCATTCAATGGTATGATAAACCAGATAGGCAAAATACGTGTAGAGTACTAATGGCGCGTTCGCGCAATATTTATACCTCTTCGGCTATCCTAACAGTGTGATATCATTTCGCTCGAACACAGCCGAATTTATGGCGATTCTAACGTTGCCGGAAATAATAAAACGTACTGAAGTCTACACGTTTATTATTCGATCGCTTTTGTCCAATTTCTCTCAACAGATTTCACCAAAGTCCAAAGTATCAAATTTCACGGGTCCCTCCAGCAGCAGCAGCAGCGCCGATACGTGCGGAAGGACAGACATTACACAGCCAGTAGGTGCTTTTTGTGACCATGCGAGAGGGCCTACTGATTGCTGCAAGAGGAATTACATGTGAAATAAACCGATCCTGACCGAATATCAAGCAGCTACGATCCCACCAGTTGACTGAATATTCAACCCGATCACCCCCTAAACACAAGCCACAAACGATATTTCTAAAGTCAACAACTTCCATGCACATAGGAACAGCAATCCCACTGCAGGCCTGAACAGCCCCTGAGGTTTCCAGGAGGTTCAGGCTCCCACATTTCAAGACAATCCTCAAAAGAAGGTGCTAAGGTTTCAGCCCTACGTACCGGCCACCTTGAAACCCAGGAAAATTAATCCTAGCACTCATATCTGTTGGAGGCCGAGTCGGCCCCAATTCCACAGTGCGATCGAAAGGATTATGTCAATGAAAAATTCCAATGACACCACTGGGAATGGAACCCGCGACCTTCCGGCTTGTAGCGCAGTGCCTCAACCAACTGCACCACCGCGTGCATGTTAAACACATATAATGACAAGGATGAGCAGGACCCTGTCAACAAAGCACAGCGCGTCCTCAGGGCGAGGATCGAGGAACGGTGTCTAATTTGGAGGGCAACTGAGAAAATATTCAAAAACAGTCGCAAACAGAAGACAAAGCTGGGGGTTTGGCCGAGGTGCTAACAACTCCTCAACGTAAAACCTGGCCTTGTTACGAAACGGTACACGTGCCTTGGACCTGGACTGATCCTTCGGCACGGCCTGAGTAGTGGAAAAGGGACATGAGATTTGGTACGTGGATTGAAAGGAGACTTTCCAG
>Ga0123355_10019605_pt1 | contig 10773 bp, 9 predicted proteins | sample TergutEmb28metaG_3_FD_89872 | JGI IMG/M metagenome (GOLD analysis project Ga0123355, IMG submission 89872) | Embiratermes neotenicus P1 segment gut microbial communities from Petit-Saut dam, French Guiana - Emb289 P1 | ecosystem: Host-associated > Arthropoda: Insects > Digestive system > Gut ...
AAAATAAAATACGAGTATAAAAGTTATTTTGGGACACATTTGTGTAAGTTGACCACTTGCTTATGTTGACCACTTTTTCAGGAACCGTCGGTGGTCAAGTTAGACAGGTTTTACTGTACATACTTCTTTGAACTACACCCAAGAAATCTGGTGAGACAACAATGAGTTGTGAGAAGTATTTATGGCACTTCCTTACTTTAAAATACTTTAGTTTGTGAAGTGTGTAAAACTGGAAATATAAATTTAAAATTATACAATTTAGATACTCCCTTTGTGTTCATAATTTCCACCAATCAAAATTCTGATCACATTAAATTTGTTGGAAATAATCTCAAAGTTTTGTCCTGCTGTCATGACTGTAACTATTAAACACAGAAAAGCATCATCAAGAATTCACAAGTGTACTGAGGGTATGTATATCTATTTAAAATTCCTAATGACTGCCTCCTCTGATTCTATAATTATCACTACCAAACAAAAACTCTGAACACATTTTACTCTGCCATCATGATATATTAGATCCAGCAACGAAGTTTCCTTAACAACAGGAAAATGTTTTAGGGACATTATCAACACTGAGAATTTTGGAAACCTACATGACATGTTGCTAGTGTTGTTGCTGCCATCCTAAGATATTTGTACAAAAATTAAGGGGGGGGGGGGAATTCAAAGGGTAGCAATATAATATTCACACCTTCAAAGAACCTGTTAACTGAATGGTAAGCCAAAATGGGCCAAGGGACAAAAACATGAGAGTAACAAAACTTAAATTTAAAGCTAGAAAATAATTATAATATGACATGAAAGACCAGCTAGACGAGCTTCAGAAGATGCACTATAGGAGGCAACTTATGCAAGAGCCATGCATTAATTAAGTAAAACATCTTTTTCCTTATTTGATGACATCTTGCTACTGTTCAGCCAATTAAAATAGGTTAGTTTCAGTTAGTCATTTAACTGCTCTCCTTACAAAACTATTAAAAAGCACCTTATGTGGATGTAAACTATTTAAGTGTTATTTTTATTGGCACCTTGTGCTGGCGGCAGCAGTGACATGTGGGGGATATATGGCTCGTGAGCCATGTTGTGAACACCCCTGTTCTATAGTAATATGTAGCACATATATGAAAGAAGAAAGATTTAATTCACCTGAGCCATGAGTGCAGCCAGTTCTAGGGCCAGTTCCTTGTTCAGGGGGAATCTGCCATGAATCACTTGCTGGTTTACTTGGTAGCACAGCAGAAGTCGCTCCCTGTCTGTCTCCATCTTGGCATTGTGCCTCCAGTACAGCCGATTCTTGTAGGTTAGCTGGATTACACGAGTGTTCTCAAACTTGCCAGAACCCTTTTCTCGTAATGCTGTCTCCCACTTCGAGATCACATCACACAGCTACCAACAGAAGCAACTCTAATTGACAAACCACAAAATACCAAAGGCTGTCATTACACAAAATCCTAGGCCACTTTGAACTCAAGCTCACAGCCCACCTAACAAAGATCTATTTTCATGTTATCCTCCCATGTCTGCCTTCAATCTGCCAAGTGGCCCTTTTTCAAGAGGTTTACCCATAAAAATTCCATACGTGCTGCTTGCTCCATCAACACAGCTACATGTTCAGCCCACCATAAGCACCTATATTTCGTGATCCTAAGAACACTAGGCTACCTGCATACGTAGAGAAGTTAACTGCTATGCATAATGCTCAACTGTCCTTCATCTTTCATTTGGTGCAATTAGGTTATGAGCTACAATACAAATAAAACTACATAGAGCTGACAAAATTATAAAAATAAGGATTACAATAAACACAGACAATCTTTTGGCCATTATTCACTCTTACACATTAACACTTAAATAGTTCCAGCCTCCAAAAACCCAAAATATGCCATAATTGTAACTAAACTCTTTTTAAACCTTGATCTGAAACTTTTTATTGACTTTTCGTGGTTCAGAAATAGAACATTCATATTTCTCCCCACTCCTAACTTAGTTTTTCTTCACCACCAGAGGACAGGTGCCTGTAGCAATACAAAGTGGTAAATATTGGACATAAAGAATTTTATCTGCTCAATGCTTGTACAACAAAAACAAATCTCTGCCCATGTCCACAACATATATTATGCTGTGCATAAAGTCATACCTTTGCCTGAAGTTCGATAAAGTGCTCCAGGTCTCTTTCTATAGGGTCATCACTGAAGAGGGTGAACCCTGACTGTGCAGAGTCTCGGCAGCCAACTTCCTGGTTTAGGGTAGACAGGAACTCTTCAATTGTTGTTGATCCATCAAAACTGACAACCTGCAACCGTTCTCCTGCCTAAGTGTCTGGTGCTAACATTATTAACCCTTAGCTGCTGAACGACATATATATGTTGCACAGTGAGCCCTTTAAATAGCCGAACGGCCACTAAAGTGGCCTGGGGGGGGGGGATTTAATTCCGGCATCAAAGGGTTAATCACACATTCTACATGACACAGTTACAGGTTTTAACTGATAAGGGAAATGTGGTACATGCATACTTAAGTATCAGAAGTCACCATCATGGTTGTAACAAAAACAAAAACAAAAACAAAAATGACAAAGATGATGACAGCGGCGGCGACAATGACGCTGCCGCCGCCGCCGCCGCCACCACCACCACCACCACCACCACCACCACCAACAGAGATCAGATTGTTTAGCCTGCTCTGATTCCATATGCAATTCCTGTAACTTCTCTTCTAGGACCTTTAACATACAACTATGAAAGATGGTAAAACTTCTCTCATTTGACAGTTGTAAAACTCACATCCATATTATGGCATGGTACCAATCATTTGTACCTTCAGTCTTAATGATAAGACAGAAAGCTACTTTCTGATGCTGAAAACACGTTTTCCATTTTACAATCCTGCATACATCATTTCCCTGAAAGTTCCGGTCCTGCCTGTACAAATCTTCCCGTATTAGTATACAGCTAACACGTCAAAGATACCACAAAAATTTTGACTTTAGACAGAAGAAAAAACACAATGCTGGTTAAAATTACCTACGGTCATACATAATTTCTACTGCCAACCTAACACTATGACAGTCATCAAATTAAGGGGAATGAGAGTATCACAGGGCTTGCACAAAGGTGAAATAAGAAATATTCATAAAATTTTATTCAAGATATCTCAATGGATATGAAAGACAAAGGCACAGATCGGAGGGTAATATTAAAATAATGGTAGGTAAGAGTGTAGACTGAAAGAAACTGGCTCAGTATAGATCCTATAAAAATGGTAATGAAGCTTATTGTTTGATGAAAGTGGAGATTTCTTTGTGGTTTGTTTTATGATTGATGAACTGCAAAGGGATTACATGGATCTGAACATGGCCTACCCACTGTACTCATGTTTGCTTACTGCATGCCCATCATCCAGCTGAAACTTATTTTCTTCTTGCAGCTACAGGGGTTGCAAAGGTTGCATATTTTAAGAGAAAAACAGCTTTCTTTAAGAAAAGTATTTGAGCTAACACAGCCAACAATATATAAGTTCATAAATTCAGGTATTAGACGGTAGATGCATTTACTTATAGGGACAGAAATTTGTGCCAAATTTAAAGATTAAATATCGGTACCAGTCTGACAAATGACACTATAGGGGAGTCTGTGAAGTTGGACATCATCCAATAAATAAGTGCAAAGGATTAATGAAGGTACTATCTTAACATATGTCTGAAGGGACTCAGAGAAACCACAATAACCCCAGTCAGAACAGCCAATGTATGGTTGTGGTTCAAAATAAGTGCCCTATGAACACAATTCTACAGCATTACCACCACAACTGCTTTGATGGGGACTTCTTGACCAGATGGAAAACTATCAGCTTTTCTTCAAGTAACATCCTGCAGCACACAGCAGCCAAGCAAAACAAATTGTTCCATTGGGTAGGAATATATACTTTTGAGAAGGACACAATTCAGCAGCTATACAGTGCATTAAGCCCCTGTGACACTGTCAGTTAGAGTGTAATACTTGAGTTTTGATCATACTGTAGCTACCTGATAAGCTCCATTAAGCATGTGAACTGGTATGGCATGAGGCAGTGAATGATGATAAGGATTTTTAAGCAGAATTGACAGCACTTCCATACGTGAAGGCTTGGCTTCCCGTCCACCATTCTGCAGTGTCCGTTCTAGGGCACGCTGACAATAAGCAGCATATTTTCCACATTCACTCCTGCAATATAACACATGTTTTATAACTATTCTACACAATCAGTAGTCCATGGACTGCTGCTGGTAAAGACATTGCAGTTAAATTTATATTACAAAATCAATGAGATTTTGTGCAAGCATATACTTGGGCAGAGAAGAAAGATGCTCATCTCATCAAGTTGGGTTAATTTATAATGCATGTGTTGACTCTACAGAAACACTGACTGTGCAAGAGAAGGTAAGTTATGAGGACACAAAGGTAACATTATTGCAGTGGTTTAATAAGCTTGCTTCCTCAGGTGAAATATTATGGGGAAACAGCTTTCCCCACTGGGAGAGTTGTTGAAACCAAGTGTTTTGGTCACTGAGGACCATGTAGGGTCATTAGAACATGGTTGCAGCATCCTGTGCATGACCGCCATAAAAATCAGTATCTATGACTGGGTATTCCTTGCACAAAACTGCAAAAAAAACAGTGAAAAAGGATTTGGGGCTGAGGTCATTTAAGCTTTGAGAGAAGAGTGAAATTACTAATATGGACTGTATACACATGAAGCTGCCTGCAAAGTAATCTGAACGCATTTTTCCACCACGCAGTCACAAGAAGACATTTTCTTCTTTGATGAGTGTATAACTTATATTAGCAATCGAGAAAAGATTAAGCTTATACACGTATTCCACTACTAAAAGGAAAATGGGCAAGACACACTACACATTATGATGTCAGCAACAATCTTAACACGTAACTGGCTCAAGATCCTACAGGGACATACTAATCACATAGCATACATGCACAAGATGCAATTGTGGTTTATCCTACAACTATACCAGAGGGGTCTTAAGTTGAAATTCATCCAGTAGCAAGATGATGTATCAGAAGCTTTAACAATTCAAGACTATTTTCATCACTTGTTCAGTTGTTGATGGTCTGAACAAGGCTCTGGTATAGCAGGCCATCTTAGAGCTTGGACTAAACAAAATATAAGTCACTTTGGAACATAATAAAGCAAATAATTTTCCAGCCACACCTAACAAATGTTTAAAAACCTAAAACCAGCCACCAGTGACAGCTTTTAAGGTATTAAGTCATTCACATGGAATAAAATGTCTAAAAGAAGACAGAAGTAAATAAAACAACGTAAAGAGAACAAACATATTTTGTAACTTTATTGCAAAGGGATTTTGTGGTCTCCATGTTGAAGGAGTTTTTAACACAACACAGCTTGTAATTAAACTTCCCAATACAAAAATCTATGTTTCAAAACTGGTAAGAAGAAAATTAATAAACAGTCTTTCTAGTCCTTGCAAAAATTATGTTCAATAACTGAAATACTTACTTGGAGTCAGCATTGCGGTGGAGATGTAGTTTCAGATACCACAGGAGTCGGTTGTTACGTGGTACAAAAAGTGACACTGCTAGGGCCAGTAACTGCCAGCCCTGGACAAACACAAATGTTGGTGGATTGGTCTTGCAGTCCAGTAGTGGTGGTGCAGGTGGGGGTGTGGCCTGCAATGAAGTTGGAGACCCTCGCTGCATCCCCCCAGGACCACTTCCCCCTCCACCATTCCCTGATGATGAGGAGTCACATGCGAAGAGAGACTGGGTTGCACACAGCAGCAGCTGCTGAAGGCACAGAAAATATAAAGAAAGCATTGTAAGAATTAGAAGAAAGTGCAGAAATGAAGGTATAGTCAACCTTGAAACATATCTGAAGACAGTAAGCAACAAAAACAAAAATAATAATAATAATAATAATAATAATAATAATAATGTTATTTGCAATAATGACATCGTAACATTCATTTTGAAGAAGAGGAAAGAAAGAAAGAAGGAATGAAAGAAATGGGATTTCTAAGAAAACATCCACAGTTCAGACACATAAATCCAACACTGCATCATAGCAGCATCAAAAATCAATTCATAGGCTCAATTTGGCCCAGAAGTAAACACTGAGGAAACTAAGCATATTTCCATTTCTCATCATCCAAATACAGGAGAGTAACAAACAGTATTAAATTCACAAAGGAAACAAAACAGTTAAAATATGTAATACAGTTTTAACTTTTCTGTACAGGTATGAAACTAAGTGCTAAAGAGGGAGAGATGGACAAAGGAAAACTGTGACAGGCAGCTGTAGAAAACTGCATAATGAGTGGTTACACTTCACCAAATACTAAAAAGAATGATCAAATCAAGGAAAATTAAATAGGCACACATGACAAAGAAGAAAGACGCAAAAAATATATTTTGGAAAACCCAAAGGAGAGATGCCACTTGAGAGACCAAGCTACATGCAAGAGGATAATATTTAAATCGATTATATGAGAAACAAGGTGCGATGATGTGGACTCCAAGATTCCTTTAAAGGAACTGTGGGAAATTTCTTTACTTGAGGGCTTACATGCTGCTCAAGAAGGAATCTGCCCTGCAGAGTTGTCCATTTAGACTCAAGCACTATGGCATGCTGCATATGTTACTGATATCAAACCCCCAGAATTTGAAAAGTGCCTTATTGTTTGAGATGGAAAAACTGTAATGTGTGGTGTATTTTTTACCTTTATAACCTTTATATTTATAACAGTAAATAAAGGTGGGGGGGGGGGAACTAAGTACAAAAATCCAAAATGAATCACCCACACGATTCATGTCACAGGAGGAAAAAAGTTACAGAAGTATAAAAATAATATATTTCAAGTCACAGTACAAATTGAAGCCAGGAAATAAGTGACCTTCATGGAACAGCATACTTTGACACTCTAAATGCACAGTAATTCAAACTGCCATACTAAAAAAAAAAGTCCTAAATGTATTCTGTTTCAAAACAAACAAAACAATCAATGAACAAAAGTTCAGGGCAACTATATATCTGAAACATACACTTCATACATCACAGACCCATTTAAAAATTATACAATGTAAATCATGCATGGAGAATGGAAATTTTTGCCTCCCAAAAAAGAAATATCTGTATTTAGAGGACATTAATTACAAAATCATAAATCCATGAACAAGTGTGGAATGAAAATTACTCTGGCTGCAGTACAGACTGAGATAATCACATTATTAAATGTCTGAGTAGGTTTCAAAAGTTCTGTAGACTGTGAAGCCATATCAGATGTGGAAGACCAAATGGGCAAAAAATATAAGAGACAGGGGGAGAGAGAGGGAGGGAGGGAGGGAGGGATGCTGCACTCTCCAACATTGCTAAGATTGGATTAGTCTTACTTATGGAGGCAGACGATTAAGACGGAATAATGAAGACTGTCAATTTCATCAGACATGTCTATCACTGGACAGTGTCTGAAGCAATGATGAAGGTAGCAGTAATAAAACATTTTAAGGATTTGGGAATAAAAGAAACTATCCAGCATTTTACTTATTGGATGTATGGCTATATATATATATAAATGAAAATAAAGTTCGGGTTTTCCACCAGTTGTACATAAAACCACATAACAACACAGCAATACACTGCAATGCTAGCGAAGGATAATAACAACATTCCATGTTACTAGGCATAACAATGAATATTAAATTAAAAAAGAAAAGAGCATTCTCTAACACATCCAGTAAAACACACAACACACTTGTAACACACAAGCTCCTGCTACAATTACTCTACAGCCTGCCAGTGTAATTCTTTTCTAAACCTATCAGACTCGCAGAAAAATTAAAGAAAACAATCACAATTGTGTGCTAGTCTTGAGGTTTACATGGCGATAAGTTTTACGACTCCATTCTTCTGGGATATGCTGTGATGTCACTGGGTGATTGGTTCAATTCATTTTGAAGTAGCATATGGTCTTTGAAACACCAGGAACCAACCAGCCACTGACACAGTGTCAAATCTCAGAATAACAGAATCCTCAATCATATGTCTATCATGCACTGTACAACCTTCTTACATTTCATGAGTTTGTAATTTATGAATAAAAGCAATGGCAATAAGTTTTGCAGATCTCCAAAGTTATGTGTGGAGTAGTAAGTACACTGATGGCGACAATATTTTGAAATTAACTTTTGTTTTACCTGAATCCAACAGTTTTTTCCTTGAAAACATAAAAAAATAAAGCAATCAGCTTTTCCCATGTTACACAAACAGACAAAAAATGAAAGCCAACAGCAATCCATGTGATAGTGTGATTCTGAATGTTCCTTTTTAAGAGTTACACATTAAGATTACTAACTTTCTTTTCGTCAGGTTTTCACAGCCTGTGCCTGGTGTGTGACTTAGTCTGTGGGGTCTTGTCCAATGTTTCGGCATACACTGCATATACAGGTGTCAGAGCAAAAGTAAAGGAGGTGACATTATTGTACTGAATGGGCCTAAGAACTGGTTTGAAGGAAAGGCACAATAAGCAATGTCTGGCTTCACCTTTCCTCCATTCCTTCTTCTTAAGCACATGGATCCTTCCGATCCCCCACCCTTATTCTTATTGTGAGACATATACTCAGTCCTCCGCCTCACAATCACCCTTAAGAAGGCAACTGCAATATATGTTGTTACAGCAGAATGGTTTCAACATATGACACGGCCAAACCATACAACCCACAGTTACATATTAAGAGATATCTTCTTGTCCTGCAGGGAAACATTCCCAATTATTTTTGAAAAATCTCACATTATGAATCCAAAAACATGTACAATTTCTATCAGTAACATACAGAAGAACAACCAGATTTCATTTAATTTCTTTAGCACATTCCACTCTACTTGACATACAGTTACCTTCAACGAGGTACACACAGATCTGTGTGTTGAAGGCTGGACCTTGCATAAGAATGGAAATAAAACTGTCAAAAATATCACACCTTCCATTCTCTGTCCTTAAATCTCAGCTGTATAGGCATGGATTATACCATATAACTTCATAAAATTTACTAACATAGCTTTCAAAAAAAAAAAAAAAAAATGTCCTAAACTATAAGTCTGAATCATGTACAAGCATATAACTTTTCTAATATTCAACATTTTACTCATCTACACGATGCATCTGTCCCATTTTGGTTCACTTTCGAATGCTTATAAAAAGATAAGACACCTATTAGTAACAACACAATCAGCATCAGTCCTCTGTACCATCAGTACTATTCTATAATATTAAAGTAACTTATGTGCAGTTAAACTATTATTAAGCATGCCAGACAAGAGAGGAAAGAGTCAAATGTACTGAAATATCATAAAGAATTCTTGTATCAACATATGATGAACAGAATTACACTGCTAACAATATTTACTTGTCCATGCAAAGTTAAACAGGCATGAAGGTAAAGTGGAACCTGTGTGTAACCACCACACAACAAAAGCATACAGAGTGACTGTAGGTAAAATCATATGCATTCTAGATCTCAGTACTTGAAGGAGGCCAATGGTCAGATACTTTCTGGTCCCCGTACACCCAGTACCAACAGATATAAGGTGGAGCGGACAGGGTGTACAGCCATTCTGTATAAGGCGGTAGTAAAAGAGAAAAATCCCCGTTTCTTCCAGGAATCAAAATTCACCCATTTTAAATGAGCCATTCTGACTCATTCATCCACAGTAGAAGAAGTTTTGATTCATGTATAGTAATTTCTGCACCCAACTACGAAAAACAGAAAGAGAAAAACAGCAAGGGAATATACAGTCAGTACCTAAAGTGCATTTATAGTTTCAAAATTTACATGTGTGTGTTCGAGGTTCAAAGATAACATTCTAGGAGAGGCACTATTTGTATTTATTCACCAATTCAATTTGAACATACTAACTAATACATTTAATCATATATTGTGTACAATCAGTACATTAATGACTGCAGTTTCTTCAGTCAAATTGTAACAAACATTTGACATGAAACTGCAGAGACCCAAAAATGATGTAATATTGAGATAAGGGCAAAATGCAAAGCCTAAAACAAATAATCAAGGCATCAAGATATAAAATACATATATATATATATATATATATAAATATATATATATAAAAGATGAACGTTATACACACATGCCATTTTCATTCAAAGTCATAGCAAAATGAAGACTTACAGAATGACTTTCAATTTTAATTTCATAAACAGAAGTCTTACTATAAGAAATTCTTAAGATGTTAAGTATGTAATTAAAACACAGAGACTCAGAGTTTCAGTGGTTCAATAAGCAAAATAAAATGAAACATTAATTAGCAATGATAGCATTTAATTCCATGAACAAGTCAAATATCTCGATAAACACATTAACATTTTTATCAAGATATACTTTGAAGCAACCACAATGTTTGTAACGCTTCCCTTCGAGACAAAGTGATTGCTATGAAGCATCTGCATTATGAAGACACTTGTCACATTAAAGATTTTTACATTCAACAGTGCCATCTAAGGTAATATTTTACAGTTGTGCTGGATGGTAAGTTACTGAGATGGTTAATAACGCATACTGCTAACTAGCTATCCCTCTACTGCATCTGCAACTCCACATTATGGTGTTTACGTGATTACAGTGACAGCAACTGATAGATAACTCATATGGGTAAAAGTTGTATGTTTACTCTAGAGATTGTTATTGCTATTGCTTTCAACATCATTGTTGTTGCCATTATCACCACCACCACCAC
>Ga0123355_10019606_pt1 | contig 10772 bp, 14 predicted proteins | sample TergutEmb28metaG_3_FD_89872 | JGI IMG/M metagenome (GOLD analysis project Ga0123355, IMG submission 89872) | Embiratermes neotenicus P1 segment gut microbial communities from Petit-Saut dam, French Guiana - Emb289 P1 | ecosystem: Host-associated > Arthropoda: Insects > Digestive system > Gut ...
CAACGCTTCAAGTATCTCGAACGGCGCGTTAAACAACGGCCAAGTCGTAATATCGCGATTCTCGCCGCGCACGTCAACAGGCGTTTCCATATTCACAATCGCCAAATCGCCGTCAATAAAGGGTTTAACGTGCGTAAGCGTCGGACGGAAATCAAACGTATTCGCTCCCGTTCGCGAACTCTCAATCGGAGGTCGATGCAACAAAATGTCGCCCGCGAACTGTATCCGAATTTCAATCGGCTGCGGTATAGGCTCATAAGCCACCGCCGGCGAATGCGGCGCGAAAACAGGCTGATACGCCGTTGAACAACCGAGCAGGAAAAGCAACGCCGCTAATTTGATGAACCATCTTTTCTTCAGCATAAGGAAAACCTCGTTTCGCGCTATATTTTATGGCGATGCAAAAATACAAAAATAGCCGCGGACTGCGATAAATCGCGGAATCCACAGCCATTGTTGGAGCTGCTGAGCGGAATCGAACCGCCGATCTCTTCATTACCAATGAAGTGCTTTACCTCTAAGCCACAGCAGCGTTTTTCGGGAATCCTTTCCCTGTCCCTTTCCATCGCACGACAGAAACCTCCATCATTCTACCAAACTTTTTTCTGTTTGTCAACGATTATTTTTTAAGTTGACAACCTCACTCAAAAAATGTATAATGAACTGATAAAAACGAACGCGAATTGCTTGATGTGTCCTACAAAATCAGAATGAAGGAGAACCTATGCGAAAATTACGAGTAAATCTCCCAAATCGGGAGTACGACATTCTAATCGAAAAAGGGCTAATTTCTAAGGTCGGCGAGCTTATTTCCGACTTATTCGCCAACCCTGTAGGGGCGGTCATTGGCCGCCCGCAAAATAAGATTCGCCCGTCTAAAATCGCAGTAATCACCGACAGCAATGTCGCGCCGCTCTGCGGCGAACGAGTGCGGCAAAACCTTGAGACGAGCGGGTTTGACGTCAATATTATCGAAATTCCCGCCGGCGAAGCAAGCAAATCGGCGGAAATTCTTAACTCGCTTTACAGCCGATTAATCGCGGCGGGAATTACGCGAAGCGACCTAATTATCGCGCTCGGCGGCGGCGTTGTAGGCGACTTAGTCGGCTTCGCCGCGGCAACGCTTTTCCGTGGAATCAACTTCGTGCAAATCCCAACAACACTACTCGCGCAGGTGGATTCAAGCGTTGGCGGCAAGGTTGCGATTAACTTGCCCGAAGGAAAAAACCTCGTCGGAGCGTTCTATCAACCCAAATTGGTAATCATCGACACCGAAACGTTGAAAACGCTTCCGCCGCGGGTGTTTGCGGACGGTTGCGCGGAAGTAATCAAGTACGGCGCAATCGCGGATTCCGAACTCTTCAAAACGCTTGAAAATGCTGACACAACAACGATTTCCGATGAAATTATCCACACCTGCTGCGACATCAAGCGCGCTGTTGTCGAGTCGGACGAGCTTGATTTAGGGCAACGAATGATTCTAAATTTCGGTCACACGTTCGGTCACGCAATCGAAAAACGCTACAATTACAGCACTTATACGCACGGCGAAGCGGTCGCGGTTGGAATGATTATGGAATCCGAACTTGGCGAAAAACTCGGAATCACGCCGAGTGGAACGGCGGCTCGAATCGCGAAATTGGCTGAAAAATTCAACTTACCAACCTCGGTTGAAATCGACTCAACCGCCCTGGCGGCAGGCGTTTCAACCGACAAAAAAGGCGAAGGAAACCTTATAAATTTCATCTTGCTCGAAAAAATCGGCAAGGCGATTATACACAAAATGGAAAAACCAGAGGTGATACTATGATAAAAGGCGAAAAAATCCAACTAATCCCAACGACCTTAGCCGAGCGAAAAACCGTGTACGAATGGTGCTTCCACTCGGAAACTACGCATTTTCACGCCGGTCCGCCCGACTATACGGATTCGGAAATCCCAACGTTTGAGGAATTCTGCGAGGACTACGCCGACTACTTCTTCACAGGCGAAAAACCCAATGACGGCAGGGGTTTCACCATAGTTTACAACGGCGAATCTGTCGGCTTTGTCAGCTATTGCTGCTACCATTTGAAACCGGGAAAAGCAGAACTTGACATCTGGATAAGCCGTAATGTTTACTGCGGCAAGGGTTTCGGAACCGACGCGCTTGTTTCACTCGGCGATTATTTGCACCAAAAATTGGAAATCAATGAACTGATTATGCGCCCGTCACTCAAGAACGAAAGAGCGATTAAATCCTACCAAAAGGCGGGTTTCGAGCTCTCAAACGCGCAACCGAGCGACTATTTATTGGAAGAATATCTCAATCTTTACGATGACGGCGATTACGGCGCGGACGCAACCGCAACGATGATAAAAGCGAGGTTTGATTATGAAAATTAGCGTAAATCCTACTAAACTAAAGGGCTCGGTGGTTGTTCCGCCGTCAAAAAGTGTTGCCCACCGAGCAATAATCGCGGCGGCTTTGAGCGTGTGGCAAAGCGGCGCAAACTCCGTAACCGTGGGAAATATCCAACTTTCCGAAGACATAGAAGCGACTCTGAACTGCATCCGAAATCTGGATTGCGACTTCGAGTTCTGCGCTGAGACGAGCGAAGTTACGCTCAAGCCTTGCGTGTCAAGCGTTTGCGGCGACATCAAACAATTCGACTGCGGCGAATCGGGGTCAACGTTGCGATTCTTTATTCCGATTGCTCTCGCAATCGGCGGAAAGTCAATATTCACAGGGCGCGGACGGCTTTTGGAACGCCCGCAAGCGCCCTACTTTGAAATATTCGATAAACTCGGGATTCAATACAGTTTGGAGGACGGTAAGCTTAGTGTTGACGGGCGTTTGACAGCGGGCGAATACCAAATTTCCGGCGATATAAGTTCGCAATTCATCACCGGCTTGATGTTCGCGCTGACGATGGTTGACGGAAACAGCTCAATCGCCCTAACCACCGAACTTTCCAGCCGCGCGTACGTCGATTTGACCATCGACATGTTACGCAAATTCGGTGTGGAAATCGCGAACGACAATTACCAAAAATTCGAAATCAGTTCGGAAAACCGCTACAAACCCTGCAACTACACGGTTGAGGGTGATTATTCGCAAGCGGCGTTTTGGCTCGTTGCCAACGAAATCGGCAACGAAATTACCTGCAAAGGCTTGAACGTCAACAGTTTGCAGGGCGACAAGGCAATAGTTGACATCGTTGCGAACAACGCCGAAGAAATCGAGATTGACGTTGACGAGATTCCCGATTTAGTGCCGATTTTAACGGTGCTTTGCAGCCTAAAATACAAAAAATCCAGAATTATCAACGCCGGGCGGCTGCGAATTAAGGAAAGCGACCGCCTGAACGCGATTGCGACCGAGCTTAATAAGCTTGGTGGGCGAGTTGTTGAAGGCGAGGATTGGTTGGAAATTTCGGGCGTGAGCGAGTTTCACGGCGGCGAGGTTTCGGCGCACAACGACCACCGAATCGCGATGTCGCTTGCGATTGCGGCGACACGCGCAAGCGGAGTTGTGACGATACACGAAGCGGAATCGGTTCGGAAGTCGTATCCGAATTTTTGGGAGGATTATGCGAAGTTGGGTGGGGAATATGATAAAAAAATTTAGCGGAGTTAATATTTCATCGAAGGAACCCGAAAGACTTGTTTCCTTTTACAAGGACATTCTCGGCATTCCCATAATTTCCGAAGAGATTAGCGAGTATGATGGCGTAGCATTCGGCTTTATTAAAGATGCGCCTGTTTTCTGCATTTGGGATGAGAACAAGTGGGGCAAAGCCAGAAATAGTCAAGGTCCGATTTGTTTGGTGTTTGATTGCGATAATCACGAAAAAACCTATGCTGAACTGAAAGCAAAGGGTGTTTCTCTTGAGCCGCCTAACACTGTTCCGTGGGGCGGAGAAAAAGAACTTTTTGTGAAAGACCCCGATGGAAATACGGTTTACATACTATGATGGAGGAATTACAATGAGCGACGTTTGGGGGAACAACATAAAAATTACCATATTCGGCGAGTCGCACGGCGCGGCGATTGGCGTAGTATTCGACGGATTGCCTGCCGGAATTGCGGTGGATTCGGAGTTTATTCGCGCTGAAATGCTTCGCCGCGCGCCGGGGAACGATGCGTTTTCGACGCCGCGGAAAGAGGCGGACGAAGTTGAAATTTTGAGCGGAGTTTACAACGGAAACACTACGGGCGCGGCGGTTTGTGGGATTATTCGCAACACCGACACGCGGTCGAAGGATTACCGTCCGAACTTGGTTCGTCCCGGACACGCGGATTTTACTGCGTTCGTGAAGTATGGCGGATTTGCTGACCCACGCGGCGGCGGACATTTTTCGGGGCGGTTGACGGCGCCGCTTGTGTTTGCCGGCGCGGTTGCGAAGTTGGTGCTTCGCGAGCGTGGAATTTCGGTTGAGGCGAGGCGATTGTCGCCGAGCGACGAGGAAATCCTCGCCGCGAAGGCGGACGGTGATTCGGTTGGCGGCGCGGTTTCGTGCGTAATTTCGGGCGTTCCTGCCGGAGTTGGCGCGCCGGTTTTCGGGTCGGTTGAGAGTAAAATTTCGGCGATGATGTTCTCGGTTCCTGCGGTGAAAGCTGTGGAATTCGGCGTGGGAGTTGAGTTCGCGAATATGCGAGGTTCGGAGGCGAACGATGAATTCTACGTTGAGGACGGCGAAATTCGGACGCGGACGAATCACAACGGTGGAGTAAACGGCGGGATTTCCAACGGAATGCCGATTGAGTTTCGCGTGACGTTTAAGCCGACGCCGAGCATTTCGAAGCGACAAAACACTGTGGATATTGAGTTGATGGAGGATTCTACGGTTGAGATTGTTGGGCGGCACGACCCGTGCATTGTGCCGCGCGCGGTTGTTGTGGTTGAGGCTGCCGCGGCGTTGTGTGTGTTGGATTTGATGAAATTTTAGACAAAACACCCGTCACGCCAAAAACGGGTGTGCCACCCTCGGAACGTCAGAGGGCTTGAAAAACAGAAAGGCGGAAATTTTATGAAAAAAGTGGTGTCAATAGGTTTGGTGGTGTTGCTTGCAGTTATTGGGATTGCGGGGTGTTTTGGGAATGGTGAGGAACATGCAACGGATAATGGCAATATCGAAGAACATCTGCCTGTGAGTACACAGGAAGCCATTGCAGCACTTGAAGAGTTGGAAATTTGGGGTGGATTTTCCGTGCCGACTGATTATTCGCAGTTTGTCGGGGATTGGTATGATTATTACGCGGCGGTGACTTCAATGTTGAGAATCTCGGAAATTGACGAGAGTGAAATAACGTTTATTTTGGTTCGTTATCATAACGAGGGTGGACCTGCTATAATCGGACCTTACACTTTGCCGATTGTGGATAGCCGAGTTCGTTTTGAGGAAAATGACATACGAGGCGAAGGTGATTGGACTAAACTAAATCACATTTTTGTTTTTTCCGGCGACGAGATTCGTTTTGCGATTGAAGGTAGTTCGTCTGGGGTGCTACCGGACGGAACCGTGAACGCCGACAACTGGACTATCGGTATTCACAATGACAAAATTTATAGAGAGTTTAGGCTACTATCGGCGAGTCCGATGTCGGACTCGGGGTGGATACAACAAACACTTGACGAGGAGTTGAATTCAAGATGAAAAACATTATATCGGCAAGTTTGGTGTTGTTGCTTGCAATCGTTGGGATTGCGGGGTGTTTTGGGAATGGTGAAGTGTTGGAGGATTACGTTTATGAATACGAAGAAGTGGAAGAATATGCCGCGCCGCCGTTAGACTATTCGCAGTTTGTTGGGGATTGGCACATCTATCGTGCGGCGATGGATGTAATATTGCAAATTTCAGCAGTTGAAAATAATGAAATTACGTTTAATTTGATTTATTTTTATCATAGCGATGGAAATGAATTTTCTATGTTAGGTGATTATACTTTGCCGATTATAGACGGTCAAGTTCGTTTTGAGGAAAACGATATAAGGGGCGAAGACGATTGGACTAAACGCAATCACACTCTTACTTTTTTTGAAGATTATATCGCTTGGCAGATTGATAGTAGTTGGTCTTTTACAAGATACGATGGAACCATACGCACGGGTGGCGAAGCTTCAGACGAGTTTTATTGGCGGCTTGTGTCAACATTGGCGCGTCCGATTCCGGAATGGCTGCAAAAAAAGATTGATGAAGTGAGGAATTAATATGAAAAACATTGCACTAATCGGAATGAGCGGATGCGGGAAAAGCGTTGTAGGTGAGCGGCTCGCGGAAGTTTTTGGCGTTCCGTTCTACGACGCGGACGCGGAGATTGAGCGTGACGCGGGAATGCGAATTTACGAGATTTTCGAAAAGTTCGGCGAGGCGGAATTTCGTCGGCTCGAGCGAGTGAAAACTGCGGAATTGGCGCAGCTGAGTGGTGTTGTAATCTCAACCGGCGGCGGCGTTGTGCTGAATCCAGAGAATATGAAAAACTTGAAGCGGAGTTCGGTTGTTGTGTTTCTTGACCGTAAGCCAGACGACATTTTGACGACATTAGACAACTCAAATCGCCCGTTGTTGCAGGATTCCGCGCGAGTTCACACGATGTACGCCGAGCGGTTGCCGCTGTATCAGCGTTACGCGGACGTTGCGGTTGCGAACGCCGGAAGCGTTGAGGAAGTTGTTGGGGAAATTAAGGAAATCGTTATCAAAACACCCGTCACGCAAAAATCGCGTGCCACCCTCTTTTCTAAAGAGGGTCTGTGAAAGCAGAGCATTGAGGGTCGCGGGCGGCAGGTTGCCGCCCCTACATTTGTAGGACGAAAGGATGATAAACTGTGAAAATTTTGGTAATCAACGGAGTGAATTTGAATATGTTAGGCAAGCGTGAGCCCGAAGTCTACGGCAACAAAGATTATGCCGCGCTTTGCGATGAGATTGTTGCGTTCGGCTCATCAATCGGCGCTGGAGTTGAGGTTGTTCAGAGTAATTTCGAGGGCGAAATTGTCGAGTTCATCCACAACGCGTCGGATAAATTTGCCGGAATCGTGATTAATCCCGCAGCGTTTACGCATTACAGTTACGCGATTGCCGACGCGCTCCGAGCGGTCAACACGCCGGCAATTGAGGTGCATATTTCCAATGTTCACGCTCGCGAAGAATTTCGGCAAAAATCCGTAACCGCCGCTGCTTGCGTTGGGCAGATTTCGGGTTTCGGCGTGGAATCGTATAAACTCGCAATACAATATTTATCCACTATTTGAAGAAAGCTTTTGAAAATTAGATTAGATTTCGGAAAAATGGAGCGTAGGCGTACAAGTGTACGGTAGCCGACATTTTTGCGGAATATAATCAATTTGCAAAAGCTCGGAGGTATTTATGGTTAGACTTTCCGTAATCGGTGACCCGATTGAGCATAGTTTGTCGCCTAAAATTCATTCGTATGTAATGGATCGATTGGGCGAAACGTATACATACGAGGCGGTTCGCGTTGCAAAAGGCGAGCTTGCGCCTTTTGTTGAACGCGCGCGCCGCGGCGAAATTGACGGATTCAACATCACAATGCCGCACAAGGTCGACATCATCGAGTTTCTCGACGAAATTGACCGCGACGCGGAATATTACAATTCGGTCAACACGGTGAAAGTTGACAACGGACGCTTGCGCGGCTACAACACCGATGGCGGAGGCTTCATTCGCTCGCTCAAGGATGTTGATATTACCGCCGCAGGCGCGGAAATCCTCTTCCTCGGAAGCGGCGGCGTGGTGAACACGCTCTCGCAAAAACTTGCGCTCGAAGGCGCGAGCAAAATCGTAATCGCAAGCAGGTCGAACGCCGCAACGGCAGCCGTTTGCGAGATGTTGCGCGGGAAGTTTTCGGAGTTGGAATGTGAATCAACAGATTTAGGATTCGACACGATTAGCGAAAAAATTCGGACTGCGGATATTGTGATAAACGCAACTCCGCTTGGCATGAAGGGGTTTTCGTCAGACTGGGAAAGCTGCGAATTTCTACAAAACGCCAAACCCGCCGCCTTAATCGCGGATTTGAACTATAATCCTCGCGTGCCAACGCTGCTCAAAGCGGCGAATGAGCTGGGGCTTAGAACACTCAACGGGCTCGGAATGTTAATTCATCAAGCATTGTTGGCAGACGAAATATATTTGGGGCGAAAGTTTGACGATGAGGAAATTGTGCGTGGGTTGCAAGGGTTGCTGTAGGGGCGAACTATGTTCGCCAGCAGACAAAGTGCATGTCTGCACAAACACCCGTCACGCAAGAGCAGCGTGCCACCCTCTTTCAAAAGAGGGCTTGGTAAAAGCAGGGCGTTGAGGGTGGCAGGCGACAGATTGCCGCCCCTATGAGGAAGGAGTGAAGTTTATGACTTGGATAAAATTTGGAATTTTGGTTGAGGACGAAAAGTTGGTCGACCAACTCTGCGACAAATTAATCGCCAACGATATCTCGGAATTCGAAATCGTCGGCGTCGACTTTGAAATGCCGCTTTTGGAGGGCGAGCTCCCGCCCGACGAGGGTTTTGAGCTTAACGAATCGCGACCCGAAGTTCGTGTTTACGTTACGCAAAACGAAGTTGGCGAGGAGAAAATCGCGCGAATTCGGGCAATTGATTTCGGATTCAACGTGGAATTCTCGCTTGAGACAATGAATGAGGAAGATTGGGCAGAGAGTTGGAAGCAGTACTTCAAGCCGATTTTCGTCGGCGAGAAGATTATTATTTGCCCCGAATGGGAGCAACCGCCCGAAAATACTGACAGAATCGTGTTTCGTATTAATCCGGGAATGAGTTTCGGAACCGGCTCGCACGAGACAACACGACTGTGTATAGCACAATTGGAGCGGTTCGTAACGCCTGATGCAACGGTGCTTGACCTCGGTTGCGGAAGCGGAATTTTGTCAGTAATCGCCTGCTTGTTGGGCGCGAAATCAGCGTTAGGAATCGACATCGACCCAAATTCGGCGAAAATCGCCAAGGAAAACGCGGCAATGAACGCCGTTCCAAACGAGCGTTACAACGCAGTTGCGGGGAATGTGTTGGACGAGGATTTTGCGGCAAATCTGCCGCGTTACGACATTGTGGTTGCGAATATAATTTCAGATATTATTATTAAAATTGCGGCTCCCGCGCGGAACTTAATTGCCGAAAACGGCGTGTTTATTGTGAGCGGAGTAATTTTGGAGCGACTGGACGAAGTACGCGAAGCGTTAGAATCCGCAGGATTCGAAATCAAAAATGTTGAAACCGAAAAAGATTGGGTAGTTATTGTGTGCGGCTGATAGTGAATAGTTAAAGAGGGGATTTTTTATGAAGAAAATTATTTGTGTATTTGTATTTTTCACTATTCTGCCGATACTGATATTTGTCGGAATTTGGGGTTACTTTGCTTGCGTAGGTTGGGGCGGTATGTACGAGCCGGTGATAACCGAGGGCGAGTTTCCGTTTCGATTTGTGTACGAATTAAATGGTGAAATATTTGAGATTGAAGATGTTGTTGTGGTTAGGTTCAATGGATTTGTTTCCGACGGAATTTGGGGGCTGCGCAGTGATTGGGGTGCGGAATTAAGGTATGGCGAATCATTTAGACATACTATTTTACGTGACGAAAATGTGCGGTCGATTTTCCATCCTGATAGAATTTATGCGGAAATTGAAATTTTACTCTGCCCCGGATTTCCGGGCTATTATTTGGGCGACCCAAGAAATGTGGGAGCAAGACCTCGGTTAGAGCATAGAGGAGTTAGTCCATTTTACAACGGCGGGTTCCCCAGGGCAAGAGGTCTTACACATGAACAAGCATATGAATATTTCGGAATCAACGTGCTTGTTTGGGAGTTTAGTGAGCCGATTGAAAATAGATTTGTTAGAAGAAGGAATGACTGATTTTGCATAAATTTTTCGTAAATCCAAAGGATATTAAAGGTGAAAAAATTCATATTTTCGAGGATGCGGGACACATCAGCCGCGTGCTTCGGCTTGGCGCAGACGATGAAATTATCGTGTTCGACGGTTTGGGCAATGAGTACGTCTGCAAGCTTGAATCAGTCGGAAAATCCGAGTGCATTGCCGTAATTTCAACGGTTCGCGAGTGTACGAGTGAGGCGAGGTTGCGAGTAACGCTCTTCCAAGGAATTCCGAAGTCGGGGAAGATGGAAACCATAATTCAAAAATGCACCGAACTCGGAATTGCGGAAATTTATCCGTTTTTCTCGAAACGCTCGGTGGTAAAATTGGATTCCGAGCGAGATAAATCGGCAAAGGTTGAGCGTTGGCAAAAAATCGCAACCGAAGCCGCGAAGCAATGCGGAAGAGGTATTGTGCCGATAATTCACTCGCCAATTGAGTTCGGCGAAGTTGCGGAACTCGCGAGCAAGCTCAACGCCGCAATTATGCCGTACGAAGTTTTAGGTTCAAATGGAAAAAAGGATTTGCGGAGCGTTTTGTCGAATAATACGAATTGCGAGAACTTTGGCATAATCATCGGCTCGGAAGGCGGATTTGACGCATCCGAAGCGGAACTTGCGAAATCAAACGGAATTAATTTGGTAGGTTTAGGCGAGCGAATTTTGCGAACCGAAACCGCAGGTCCCGCAGTTCTGGCGATTGCAATGTACGAATTTAATGAAATTTGAAAATAGAATATGATACAATGCGCCGAAAGTGGAAAGGGTTGCTTCTCGGAAAGGAGCAGCTTATGGAATACATAATAATTATTCTTATTATGATATATCTACTTAGAACTCCTATAGACAAAAGATAAACCGCCCTAAAGGTGAGGGCGGC
>Ga0123355_10019607_pt1 | contig 10772 bp, 7 predicted proteins | sample TergutEmb28metaG_3_FD_89872 | JGI IMG/M metagenome (GOLD analysis project Ga0123355, IMG submission 89872) | Embiratermes neotenicus P1 segment gut microbial communities from Petit-Saut dam, French Guiana - Emb289 P1 | ecosystem: Host-associated > Arthropoda: Insects > Digestive system > Gut ...
AATACAATGATGGTTCACGTGCATTTATTGTTATGCAGGGGAGAAGTATTGTGTTTTCTCACCCGATACGCAATGCCATGAGCAGTGGGATTATGAATGAGTCAGTGATAAGTGAATTAGATGGCTACACAGATTTTGTCCGGTCACTTCGATTTGATGAGTTTGTAGAGGCTTGGGCTAATGCGTCATTAGGGGAAACGGTGTTTGATAGTGAGTTAGTGGGCTTGCAATAAGAGACAAAAGGGAAGGTGGTGATTGTTTTGATCGAAAAGACGGCAATAATGCTTACCAATAAACTTAATCGGAACAACATCATTGAAGACGATGCGAGAGATATATACATTTATGGCTTCGATCTTGTAATATCAGCGGTCATAAATTTTGCGTTGATTCTGGTACTTGCATTTCTGTACGGAAGGCCGTTAGATGCAGTGATCTATATGTTGTGTACACGTCCGCTTCGCACCAATGGCGGTGGTTGGCACGCAAATACGCATGGGTTGTGCATGACACTTCATGCTGCGGCATTTTCGCTAGTGTCGTGGTTGAGTTTTGGGATATGGGAGTTTATGCCGTGGTTTGTGTTATTTGTTATCCATGCTGTCAGTTTTATAGTTGTTTGGGTTAAGGCTCCGGTGGAGCATCCGAACAATCCATTGGAGGAAGATGCAAAGGGGCGAATGCGCTTGAAGTGTATTGTGTGCATGGGGCTTATAATGGCGGTTTCAATTATTTTTTTGGTGGTAGGGCAGCAATATGTGTCGGTGCTCATGACTTTGAGTGCGGCCTCGGCGGTGGGGACGTTCTTAGTGCCGAATAAACATGAGGGTTCGTAGATTTTGCAATACAGAAACATTTCAACGCTATAGTTATATAATAGAGTCAGAATTATATTCAGGAGGGAAATCACCGCTGAGCTGATAAAGAAAAAGGAAAAATAATCACAAATAGCCGCCGAGTCCGAGGAGAAATTCAAGGACACGGCGGTTGTTTTTGTGCGGCGCAAAGTTCCGAGTCAATAGTAACAAGGGCAAGAATCAGGCTATTTTTTACGGATTAGACATGAAAAACGACGGATCGTGCAAAAGCTATTGCATTTTTTTGAGGATTTGGTATTGTGCAGGAGTAAAAACGTTTTTGCAAATATGGAGTCAAGATTCATTCTTGATAGGGTGATGAAGATTGATAAACAAAAATATGATTGTATGGAGGACTGTAAGTATGGCAAACTTTTTTGATGATTTCGATTTAGACGTTCAAAAGACAAGTGGTGGTTACGTGGGTATAGAACCTTTCAATACTTTAAATTGCGTGACTCATAGACATTGTTCACTTGGTTGTAGCGAATGGACTACACCTGAAGGGAATTGGACGTGCATTTCTTGTGGGTCTTGTGCTGCATCTTGCGTCGAAGGATGTTGGTCTATGCACTTTTGCACAAGATAGTGTTGTCCGGTAAACTGAAGGGCTGATTGGTGTATATAGTAATATAACTCTACCAATGATCAGCGAAAAAAGAGCTTGGGTTTAGTTTTCTGCAGCCCTATCGCTCAAGCTATTTCGATTAATTTTTGCGACATTTTTTACCAAAATGCACTGGCATTGAACAGATATCCTGTAAAGCTAAAGCCCTGACGGAAAGGAATGGTATAATGATAAAATATAATGCATGTGACTTTTTTATGACTCGCATCCCTCTCATTTCGGTGGATGGCTATTTGGCGATGTTTGATGATGTCTCATCCGATTCAGGTATGCGCTTGAAAAATGCTTTTGAAGACCCGGTACTCAAGGAAGCACTCGCCGTCGCAAGCGATGATTTGCTTAACGCAACTATTAATAGTGACTTGGAAGTTAAATCAAAGTCATCAAACCAGATACGTTCGTCACTTACAAAATATTTTATCAGACTATCCACTCGTCCTACGCCATTTGGGTTATTCTCAGGCATATCTGTAGGCCAATTTGGCAACGCATCTAATATTACCATTTCGGATTCACGGAGAAATGCAAAAAGAGTGCGTCCTGATATGGAATGGATATATGGGATAATTAAAAAAATGGAAGCCGATAGGACTATCAGAAGCCATCTTAATGTCAGATTTAACGATTTTACATTTGCAAACGGTAGCCGAATCGAAAAGCCAAATAAATCCTTTTTGCAATTGGAAGAAAGCAATGATGATATGCCCGAACTATCTACCTCCATTCGCTATACAGGTCAAGTAAAAGCGATTGAAAGCAAGTGTAGTAAATTCCATTCATTTTCAGACATCTTAGAAGAGATCGTAGGACAAAACCCAAATGCGCCAATGAACAAGATTGAAACCTTTCTTTCGCAATTATTAGAAAACGAATATCTTTTATCGGAATTTAGGCCGCCGCTAATCAATTCCGATATGCTTGAATACCTTTTGCATGTTCTTGACAGAATCAAGGATATTGAAGAAGTCGATGTATATATTCAAAAATTGAAAGCAATCCTGAAAAGTATAGCTGACTATAACGCAGTTCCCATCGGTGAAGGTATGGATATTTACAACGAAACCCTACGTTTGCAAAAAGACTTGCACGATTGTAAAAACTATCTTCAGATTGATATGAAAACACATGCCCAAAGCAATATGCTTGATTTGGGATTGAAAAAAGAATTGGAGCAGTTTGTTTCCGCAATGATTAGGATAGCTCCTATTGAAAAGACATCAGACGAAATGGCTCGTTATGTGGAGTTATTTATTGAGAGATATGGACATAGTGCCGAGGTATGTCTATTAGAGTTGTTAGATGTGGACAAGGGATTGGGTGCGCCGGCGCACTTTCAAGCAGATAAAGTAAATCATATTGTCCCCAAACGGCAAAAAAGTCAGAAAGAACAACGTATAAACGCTATGTTGGAACGAAAAATCATGTTAGCGTTGAGAGAAGACAAAAGATCAATAGCCATAACCGATAGTGACATTGATTATATATGTGGAGAAGAACTCTTGAACGGAGTGAATCAGCCGATGGATTGCTCTCAGTCTTTCGAGTTGTTTTTACTTCCACATCCCGAAGCCGATCATAAGTTTACTTTTGTTTCTATGTCTGATAACTTCGGGAAAACATTTGGTCGGTTTAGCGATATGCTAACAGAAGAAGAGACACTTATGCTAAAAGAAGGTTTTGAGAAAATTAAAAACCTACATGATGAATATGTTATTGTTGAAATAGCTGAATTGCCCGCATCCGGAAGAGTGAGTAATGTTTCAATAAATAACAGCGATTATGATTATCAGATTGCTCTTGCCACAAATCCTTGTGAAGGGAAGTGCGTACTAAGTGTTCGTGATATATACATTGGAGTTGATCCAGCAAACAATCAATTCTATATAAAATCAAGAAGTCTTGATAAGAAATTGATTGTTACAATGACGAGTATGTTAAACCCTACATATTCAAGCAATGCACTTAGATTTTTGACGGAAATATCGACAATGCGCAGAAAAAGGATAGCCGAAGGGATATATGCGATTTTCAATCTCCCTTATGAATACTGCCCTCGCATAGTCTATAATAAAATAATCTTAAGGCCTGAAACTTGGACGATATCTAAAGACATTTTGGGAATAAAACAAAACGCAAAAAAGAATTCAGACAAGGAAGTCATAAAAGAACAATTTGAACAGTTTCGCATAAAATGGGATATGCCGAGATATGTTTTCTTAAATGAGGGTGACAATCGCCTTTTGATTGATCTTGATAATACTGATCACAGAAACGAAGTGTATAATGTAATAAAAAAGGATTCGATTATGCCAGTCACCTTAACTGAGCTTACTTGCGACTTTGGTGACCACGTAGCTAAAAATGCTGATGGAGAAAAATATATTACCGAAATAGTAGTGCCATTTATTTTAGCAGATGATCAGAAAATAAGCACTGCAAAAACAAAGGAGAGCAGCAAAGATAAAGTCTTGAAGACGCTTTCCAATGTATCTGAAAACCGCATGAACATTGACCGTGAGCAGCTTGTGCTATTGCCCGGAAATGATGAATGGTTGTATTATAAGTTGTACGGATGCAGTAAACGGCAAGATGAATTGATAGCGGAATCATACCACACCTTGGAAAAACTTGTTTCAGATGGTATGGCGCAAAAATATTTTTATATCCGGTACGCTGACCCCGAACCACATTTGCGCTTGCGCATTCAACCGCCAAAGAATGGGACACCATCTTTGTTTGCTGCCCTCAGCGGGTGGATTAGAGTCTTGTACAACGATGGCATTATATCAAATGCAGTAAATGACTCCTATACAAGAGAAGCCGAAAGGTACGGAGGGTCAAAGCTCATACATCATGCAGAGGATTATTTTTATTATGACAGCAAATTAGCTATGAACTTGTTGTTCATGCAACGGTATAGACAACAAAATTTGAGCATGGACTATGTAGGAATTTCATTTATAATTTCTGTGTTGAGGGCTTTTGGGTTAGATATGGAGGCTCAAGAAATGTTTCTAGCGTCTTTAACGGATAAGAAAAATTACAGTAAAGAATTTCAAAAAGATAGACAGATGATCATGCGTGCTGTTGACAGCAGTGATGATTGGTTTGATATTCGCTCATCTATATCCTATTCCGAAGTATATGATCTGATAAATGCCAATGCGCAGGAATTGAAAAAATATGCCCAAGCTATCTATGATTCCGATCAACAAGGAGAGCTAACTAGCCCTATTCGAAGCATAGTTACAAGCATTATACATATGTTTTGTAATCGTCTAAAAGGAAATAATGCTTGGGAGCAAAAAATGTATGCCTTGACGATGCATGGGATTCGAAACTTAAACGGCTTTTTAAAGCACAATCCTAAAGAGGAGCTTATTGTTGATTTGCCTGATAGCCTGATTTAATCGACTACTTCCGGAGGATAAGGGATAATATGCAAAAATTGCGAGCGCATTATAAAAAAGTTTTTATTTCGTTTAATTATTTATCGCGCATACTAAACATTCTTGCCAGTGGAGGGAGAATATATTTAGTATTAATATTTCTGTTGGCCGTCTTATTTGGTGTATTGCCAAGCATTTCAGTCTTGGTTATGCAGGCGATTATTAATACGTTACAGACTGCTGAACAAAGTTTTCAATATATCATTATACTCATAGCCGTCTACATAGGGATAGATCTATTTATGGGGATTGCAGGAGTACTTTCGGGCTATATAGAAAGCGTCCTTAAAATGAAATCCGGGATTACATTAAAAATGTCATTGCTAGAAAAAGTGAAGGAGCTCTCTCTTAAAGATTTTGAAAACACAGAGACATACAATTTGATACAACGTGCTATGGGTACGAGCATTGAAAACCTTTTTTCATTTTTCAAGTCGTTTGTGTATGTTCTACAGTCTTTTATTAGTTTAATAATGTTTAGCTTGATTTTACTATCATGGCATTGGTGGCTGCTTCCAATCATTGTTTTTGTACCGATGATCGGTACCTTTATAGCAACACATTATGGGAAAAAACAATTCCTGATACAAAAGGAAAGGGCAGGAGATGCTCGGAAGCAATGGTATTACGAATTCCTTTTAACAAATGATATAGCGTTTAAGGAAATCAAGACATTCAATCTAGGTGATCATTTTCGGAACAAATATAAACAATTGAGTTTGATATTTCTAAAGCAAGACCGTCAACTATTGAAACGAAGGACGGTGGCACAATCGTTTCTGTTAATAATTGACCAGGTCATTATTGCAGTTTTGTTTGCATTCATTATTTTACAAGCTTTTATGGGGCAGATTCTGTTGGGTGATTTGATTGCCTATACGAGAAGTATGTCAAATATAAAATCAAGTACGCAAGCGCTTTCGTCACATGTAAGTGCGATCTATCAAAATATCCTTAACATAAGCCTATATTTTGATTTCATAGATATGAAATCTGTAACCGAAGAAAATATAGAAGAACAACCATTGACTGTAATACCGTCCATTGAAATAAAGAATCTTTCGTATAAGTATAAAGGCAACGATAGCTACGCATTAAAAAATATAAATTTGAAGATTGAAAGAGGCAATTTGATTGCATTCATTGGTAGAAATGGATCGGGAAAGACGACATTAGTCAAGATACTTTCAGCACTATATAATGACTATCAGGGAGATGTGTATTTCGGAAAACAAAATTTGCGCAATCTAAATACTGAAGAATTGCGAAAAAAAGTAGGAATATTGTTCCAGGATTTTATGAAATATGAATTATCCGCAAAAGAGAATGTCGCATTTGGACAACTTGAAAAAATAGACAACAATTCTGAGATTTTAGAAGCGTTGATAAAAACCGGAATGCAAGAAAAAATAGCTGATTTGGAGTCACAATTAGGCTTTTGGTTTGATGATGGAGTGCAACTATCTGGAGGTGAATGGCTGAGAATTGCTTTAAGCAGAGCATTCATAAGGGATGCGGAATTATTTCTCTTAGATGAGCCTAATTCAGCACTTGATTCTGTGTCCGAAAGGCGAGTGCTGAAATCTTTTAAAGAACTAACGAGTGATAAGATAGGCATTATAGTATCGCACCGAATAGCAAGTATAAAGAACATTGTTGATCAAATTGTAGTCTTTGATGATGGATGCATTCAAGCGTGTGGTACGCATGACGAACTTTTGAAAACCTCAGAAATATATCGCAAATTATATGAGCAGGAAAATGGTATAAACTAAGAAAATAAATGCTAAAAAAACGAGGAGTTACATATGCTTATTAACATTGAAAAAATTAAATCATGTGAAAGCATCAAGTTAAAGTTACCGGAGCATATTTTTGATGAATACATACAGAATGTTTGCGAATATTTTGCATTATTGGAAAACATTAATAATGTTAAGCCCGGCGAAGCGGTTGATGTAGTTTCGGCATTGGTGAGCTTCCGTGAATATTTTGATATTGAAACAGAATGGGAGCGCCTTACCCTTCACACACTTGACACTTTAAGAAAAGGAATCAATAGGTCATTCTTCGATAAAATATCTGTTTTTGGTGGAATGGCTCAAGTTGCATTTTCAGTTAGTGCATTGTCGCTTGCAGCGCCAAAAATAGAACCGTTTCTTAAAAGTGTAAATGAGATTTTGCTAAATAATTTGGCTGAATATCTAGGGGGGGCAGAAAAAGAGGATTTTTACACATTAGGCAATTATGAAGTAATTAATGGACTTTCCGGTCCGTTACGTTACTTACTTGATTTCAGTGATGACGAAAAAATGAATGAAATGGCAAAAAAGATAATTGACATATTCATCAAACGATCAAAAGACAAAACCATTTTGGGTAAGAAAGTACCAGGATGGCATTATTATACATCAGAAGTAGAGTCTTCGTTTATGAATGAACAAGCAACAAATGGTGTTGTTAATTATGGGGTATCACATGGTATGGGCGGTCCGTTAGCTGCACTTGCAATTGCGTATAATAAAGGGTTTCGCACCGAAGGCCTGCTAGAGGCTATCAACGGACTTATTTCTGAATATATGAATGTGTTGTATTACGTTAATGACATAGCATATTTTCCAGGCAGAATTACTTTTGAACAATATGTCGGAAATGAAGAGTTCGCAAAAGCTCCAAGCCAAATGAGTTGGTGTTATGGTTCTGTTGGGATTCTGCGTGCGTTATACATATCGGGAAATTTACTATCTAACGAGAAGGTAAAACAGTTTGCGCAAGATGAGCTTATAAAGATAGCTAAAATGGAGTTGTCTGACTATCAATTAATGCAGCCTATAGTATGTCATGGCTACATAGGAACAGCAGCGATACTGAATTTAATGTATCTTGATACGAATAGAATAGAGTTTTTACAAAAAACTACCGAAATGCTTGAAGCAAGCGTGGTTCTTAATATCGAACGTTTTGTTGAAAATGAAAAACAATTGGCAAATGTGAGAAACACAACCTTTCGAGTGAGTTTACACAATCATTTAGAAGGTTATAATGGGATTATGCAGACTGCTTTGTCAATAATTAAAGGACATCCGACTGAAAATGAAGAGCGTCTTTTGATGATTTGACGTGTTACTGATTTTGGGAGTTGTTTTTTGTGACACTTCTGTGATTCATCTAACAGCTCTGTGAACAATAAAATGTTCAATATGTGTTTACATCTTCATTCTTGATAGGGCAATGAAGAGTAAGAATAAAAAATTAACGATAAAATGGAGGTCTTTAATTATGGCAAACTTTTTTGATGATTTCGATTTAGACGTTCAAAAGACGAGTGCTAGTTATGTAGGCATAGAACCCTTTAACACTTTACATTGTGTGACTCACCGATCATGCGCTTCTTGTGTTGACTCATGCAACTTTTCTTGTGGATCTTGTGGTTCTTGTGCCGCATCTTGCGTCGCAGGGTGTTGGTCTATGGAGTTCTGTGGACGATAATGCTATTTGGTAAACAGAAAAGCTAATTTTGGATAGGTGTTGTACATTGCAGCGTTGTTGACCGGTAAATTAATCAATAGTAAGAGGACGTTTGAGTTTTTAAAAGCCCTATCACTCAGACTCAAAGAAATAACGTAGAAAAAGTACATATGGGATAGTAGCCATTATCTTACAAGAATATTGAATGGGAGATTTTTAATGAAAAAGGCAACATGTTTTTTAACGCTACTTATCGCAATCACGCTACTTGTAGCCTGTAACAGACAAACAAACCCAACAAATGAACCAGCCGAAAACGATAACGAAGTGTCGTCCGAAACGGCGACTTATGTAGAGACAGTGACAGTGGTCGAGCCAATTGTGCAATTGAGAACGGAAGCTGAGCGTGACGAGAACCTTGAAAAACTTGGCAAGGTTTGGGGATTTGTCAAATATACTCATAACAGCTTCATAACAGGCGAAAAATGCTGGGATGAAGAATTGCTGCGATTGATTCCTATGATCTATGATGCCTACCTGGATGATGTAAATGGGATTCTTTATGATTGGTTTGTCGGCCTTGGAGATGATGGATATGATTTTGAGTATGGGCATGATTTCGACTTTTTGAATTATATGGATACATGGATGAGTGAACTAGTAGAGTTGGAGTTTTTTAATAACCAACACGGTCTGCCGGAAGACGATCTCACGGAATATCGCAAAATTGCTGAGCTTTTTAATTCGATGCTAGAGGGTGGGTATAACCTAAATTGGCAGTCTTTTGAGGCGCTTGTGGTGGGTAATTTCCCGGAGTCACCGTTGGCAATATCAACAGCTCGGGATTTTGATATGCGTCCGATGGCTGATTTATCGTGGATTAACTATGGCTACTTAGGGGCACTCGCCACACATTTGCTGAGGTTTGATGGAATCTCTACTTTGGATAGAGCATCAGCGCCGGTTTCGTTTAACCTCGGTACAGGCATTCCGTATTTTTTGAACCAGAGTCACCATAGGGGAATGGATTTCAGCGATACCGGTTATCGTTTGCTAGGGCTTTTCCGCTTGTGGAATTCCATGAACTATTACTATCCACACCTTGGTATTTTGGACGTGGAATGGAATGACCTGCTACTCCTATACATACCAAAAATGTTGGAGGGCGGTGACAGGTTTAGCTATGAACTGACGCTTGCGATGTTGGCTCGTCATCTTCGCGACTCTGCTCATCTCAATTTTGTCGGTACTACGTTTTTTGGAGATAAGTTTGGACAATGGGTAGCCCCTGCTCGGCTTAGAGCAGCCGAAGGACGGCTTGTTGTCTATAACGCTGACGATATACAGCACCCTAACATAAGTTTGAGACATCTAACCATTCCTAATCTGTTTGAGAAGGGGGATGTTATACTCAGCGTTGATGGTAGGGATATCGGTGAAATTGCAGCAGAGATGCTTCAGATACTGCCTTATCCTAACGAGGAAAAGGCATTGGATTTTCTTGCCTTGCATCAACCCCTGAGGACGAGGACGCCGCATATGGGGAGCGTGGAAATAACTGTGCTTCGTGACGATGAAGAGATAACTTTAGATATCCAAACGCTTGTGAATTGGATGGGACAGCCTCGCCCTGCGGCCATGCAATCCCATGTGCTTTTGGATAATAACATTGGGCTTATAAACCCCGCTATACAATCATCGGGAACTGCAAGGCATGTCATGGAAGAATTCGCAACCACTGATGGGATAATAATTGACTTACGTCAATATCCTAACTGGAGCTTTTTCTTTGAAATGAGAGGATACTTGATGGAAGAAGCCATGCCGTTTGTATATGCATCGGTTCCTGTACACACGCATCCCGGAATGCGTGTGTACACGCTCCTGAGTCAAGTCATCTCGCAAAGTCCATACACCTTTATCTATGATCGACCGGTTGTACTTTTGATGGACGAAAGGAGTATCAGCCGACCGGAATGGGTGATTATGGCTTACCGCATTGCCCCGAATGTCACCGTAATTGGTTTGCCATCGATGGGGTCAAACGGAGATATTTCGACACTACCCTTGCCGGGAGGGATTACTATGTCTTTTACCGGCGTGGGCGTTTATACTCCGGAAGGCGGGCAAACCCACCGTGTCGGCCTTGCACCCGATATTCGTGTGGACAGGACGATACAGGGTATTGCAGAAGGGCGTGATGAAATCATGGAGGCGGCGGTACGATTTATACTTGGAGAAAATTAATGTAAGCGCAATATCTAAGGGTATCTCGCCAAGCAAGTGAAATTTTGCTAGAGTTACTACGAACCCTCGAAAAACTAAGCATGTAAATTCGAGAGAAATCGGAGTAAGTAATGATGTATATGA
>Ga0123355_10019608_pt1 | contig 10772 bp, 13 predicted proteins | sample TergutEmb28metaG_3_FD_89872 | JGI IMG/M metagenome (GOLD analysis project Ga0123355, IMG submission 89872) | Embiratermes neotenicus P1 segment gut microbial communities from Petit-Saut dam, French Guiana - Emb289 P1 | ecosystem: Host-associated > Arthropoda: Insects > Digestive system > Gut ...
ATATATTCTGCATTTGTCAAATACTTGAGAAAAAATGGGAATACAATGAAGCAGTGCATCAGCTCTTTATAGACTTCAAGAAAGCTTATGATTCAGTTAGGAGGGAGGTATTGTATAATATTCTTATTGAGTTTGGGGTCCCCAAGGAACTGGTAAAGCTAATAAAAATGTGTCTGACGGAAACGTACGGTAAAGTCCAGGTAGGCAAGAATTTGTCTGACATGTTTCCTATTAGGAATGGTATGAAACAGGGAGATGCTCTATCGCCATTGCTTTTCAACTTTGTCTTGGAGTATGGCATTAGGAGGGTTCAGGTAAACCAGTATGGCTTGAAATTAAATGGTACACACCAGCTTCTGGCTTATGCTGATGATGTTAATATATTGGGAGGAAGTGTAGATACTGTAAAGAAAAATGCAGAAGCGTTAGTAGCTGCTACTAAGGAGATTGGACTAGAAGTAAATGCTCATAAAACTAAGTACATGACCATGTCTTGAGATCAGAACGCAGGGCGAATTCACAGTATGAAGATTGATAAGAGTTCTATTGAGAGGGTGGAAGAGTTCAAATATTTGGTAACAACGTTAACAAATCAAAATTCTATTCAGGAAGAAATTAAGAGCAGGCCGAAGTCAGGGAATACGTACTATTATTCGGTGCAGAATCTTCTGTCATCTAGGTTGCTGTCCAAAAATTTAAAGATCAAGATATATAGAACTATAATTCTGCCCGTTGTCCTGTATGGGTGTGAAACTTGTTCACTGACATTGAGGGAGGAACGTAGGCTGAGGGTGTTTGAGAACAGGGTGCTGAGGAGAGTATTTGGGCCTAAGAGGGACGAGGTAGCAGAGGAATGGAGAAAATTACATAATGAGGAATTTAAGGATCTTTATTCCTTATCCAATATTGTGCGGGTGGTAAAATCGAGAAGAATGAGCTGGGCGGGGGATGTGGCACGTATGGGGGAGGGGAGAGGTGTGCACAGGGTTCTAGTGGGGAAACCTGAGGGAAAGAGACCATTGGGGAGACCCAGACGTAGATGGGAGAATAACATTAAGATGGATCTTCCGGAAGTGGGAGGGGGTGGAGACCGGATGGAGTTGGCTCAGGATAGGGACAGATGGCGAGCACTTGTGAATACGGTGAACTTTCGGGTTCCATAAAGTGCGGGGAATTTCTTGACTAGCTGCAGAACCAGTTAGCTTTTCAAGAAGGACTCTGCTCCATGGAGTAAGTAAGTAAGTAAGTAACTATCCAGCTCGAAATATATGAAGAACACCCTAAAAATATTTACAGACAGCATTTTTGTATAGAAACAAAAACGTTTAAGGCCAACATTAATAGGCACGTTAAACGTGGACATCTTTACAATCTGCGTTGCATAAAGGCACATAGAGAGGGTTTCCATGAAAATTATAACTAGTTTAATTGTACCATTTTGTAATGAATATTCTGGAGTCAAGGGGTGTAATTTTTTATATGGTGGTGTATATTGAATTTGGACGTTCAAACAATGTCATTGTTCTCGAGTTTAATGAATCTACCTTTGTCTTGTTGTCAGGATCGCAGTGCAGTATAAATTGCTGAGGGAGGTGTATGTGTAATTAATTATCGTTAGCGTAACCATATTCCCCTGTTAGAGTATAGTCTGTTACAGAGCCCAGCGATGCGGTCAAACGCAGGAATGGCTAACAGACAGGGGGACGTCTCCACCCCCCAGTTAACACTTTGGCTTGGCTTGTATAAGTGTGGCTGAACTGCGCCGTTGGAAGGATAGAATGAAAGGTTGGAAGAAGTGCCAGAGCTAAGATTTGTGGTGCCTTTTTTTGGTAATTGTATAACATATCTTAAAAAGATGTAATTGTAATGGTATAACACCACCAAACAATATTTGTCCTTCAGGAAGTATTTGTCTATGTTCAAGTAATTCTAACACACCGCAGTGCCAATGTCACTGTGGAAATTCCTGTTGCGGAAAGAAATGACACTGTGTTAAAAGGTTTTTTTCAATTACTGCGGAGCAAAGTATTTTTGCCTCTATGTGTTACCTTTTTACCCTTCCCTGAGAACATGTAAAGGAAGTACGGAGAACTGGCATTATAGGCTGTTCCAAGTCCATGTTAAAATAGCTGTCCACATTCCTTGTGTCCTTCTTGGCACAAAGCCATGCATGCTGCAGAACATTTTTTGCCAGACAGCAAAGCTGTTTCAAATACAGACATTGATACATAGTAATATCTGTGTACTGTGTTTGAGAAAAATATATCACACACCAAATGCAACTAATATGTGGTTTTATAGAATTTGTAATGCAGTATTAGGAAAATACTTGTATAGAATACAGTGAAATAATGCTCATTCACTGCTGACTTAAATAATTTACATAATGATGTACATCTCTGATGTTTATGCTAATTGCCATGCATAACCCCTTCTCCCATCTGACGTAGTAACAGGGAAAAATCTATAAAAATTTAAAGTCTTCAAGAAACTGTGTGATACGAATTACCTATATAAAGCAGTGATTATTGTAGATACCACATGCTGTATCTTTCACAACTCACTATACTCTCCACACACACATTGGCTTTGTAGTGAGAGATGGTAGGAATGCATTGTCTAATAATATTTAGACGAGCATCTGGTGTCATTTGGCGTTTAAGTAAACAGGTCATTTTCTACATTTTTTGAATTGTGCATTGTGATATACCTATGTAATAAGAACCAACAAAATGCACACTTTTACATTAATACTTGAATTTAATGATAGTGTCTTAGACATTTTTCAAACATCCAAGTGTTTATCCTCAGGAAGACTTGTATATGAAGTTTTTGGTATTTCTTTCATGCGGCCGTATAATCAGTCTGGTCGATGGCAGGATATGCACTACATATATTATCACAATGGGATGTTTAGAATAAAGATTAAATATTTGACACTCTTTCAAAGACATAACTCCATTTTGGCCTACATTCTAGCACTCAGTCCCAGAGAAGCAAAGGCCACTCCACTGCCATGACACTGGGCATGAATGAAGACTATGTGACTGCCTTCACTCAAGATTGTTTGACCTGCCACAAGTTAAAGCGCTGTGATAAGAACATGTATACACCATCATTTAGTCACTGCAGTAAAAATCTGAATCCTATGCTCATGGTGACTGCTGCAGATTTTACACTTCTACCTACTAAATAGGTTATGTCTAGGGTCAATTTTTTCCCTTGGAAAACAGCACAAAAGAAAATATACATAGACACACACTAAGTGGAACCATACAAAAGGTATTCTTGAGATATTCTGCTGAATTTGTTACCATATATATAAAGCACTTTCAACACATTTAATATGCTTCCCTATTTTAATGTTCATCCAATGAACACATTTCTTACCTGTTATTTTGTTTTCCAGGTTGATTCCTTTATTGAAAATTCACCCATTCATACAAGATGAGTAGAAACAACTTGGATCCTGCTGCATATTATTTAAGAGTTAAATACATTAAATTTAAACAATTGTTACATAAAACCATGTTCATATAGTTTATTCAGAATGCAGAATATATTGCACACTGTTACTCAAATACATACCCAGCAGGTAAATTCATCATATAAAATTTGATAATTTAAAATTTCCATATTTAAAGCTAGTATTATTGACAACAAAGATTCATGCTGACAGGGCTTCACTGCATTACAGTACTGTCACTGTTGTCACTTTGTAACAAAGGCGTGCAGAAATTATGAAATCTGAAAGTTGCACGTTAAAACAATTCATAGTTTTGACAGCTTCATGTACCTTCAATTCCTGTGTCATCAGTACTCACCAAGTAAGATAGCTCTTTACTCTCTGTCTACCATAAATGTGTCCTCTCAAGAAACTCACATGTTTTGTGGAACACAGTCTGAGAACCTCATTTAGAATATGGTCCAACTGCACAATCTAAGACCATGAATATGTAGAATCTAAATTTAACTTGAGACTATCCAATGTACAAACTCTACCTGTGTCTGAACAGCAAAATCTCTCAAGTACAGATGGTTGGAGTCCACAGTCACTCAAATTCTCCTTTCCAAAAACAGTTGGCACAGAGGACTTGCCACCAGGTGTTCGTACAGAACTGCTACTATCACTGGACTTCTCAGGAGTCTTCATGCAATCTGTAATGCAACAAACACAGAAAGATTTCAGGCTTTCATGGTGATCTATGGTGTTTTATTCCAAGTTTGACTTCTACACCAATTATGGGAGCAATACATTTCATCACACAACATAAACCTTTTCCACTACTATTACAGGCCATGAGAACATAGAAAAAAACAAACAACACAAATCCTGTGACACATTAAAGACGTCTGCTACACCAACAGAACATTTTCAATGATACCTGTAATGAATAAATACCGTCATGCCCTCATATCCACTGATTCAGTATTCGCGGTTAACCACGGTCCGAAAAAAAATTTGAAACTTAAAGAAATAAACGGTTTATAAGTTTCAAAATGCACACCAAGCAAGAACAGGCCATAACATGGTGAAATCCAGCAGCCCAAACATGCCCAGTACTTGACTCATCTTCCTTTGTCCCCCACATTCATGCTTTCCTGCAGAACTTGCCTCCCTTCTGTTTCTAGCATTCTCACTGTTCACATTAGTTGCCGTGTTATCGCAGTGTTTGTGTTCAGAGCCCTTACTTACCGTAATATTGGCCCCAAAACGTAAGAGTAGTTATGGTGGTAGTGCTTTTAAGCCTAAGAGAGCCACGATGTCCTTTCCAGTAGTGAGAAAATGAAAATTCTGGATATGATTGAAATAGAAAAAAAAATCATATGCAGAGATTGCCAGGTTGTATGGCAAGAATGAATCTTCAATTCGTGAAGTGATAAAGAACAAAGAAAAAATTTGTGCTCATTTTTCTGTTGCACCACCAACTGGAAAAGTTACTGCTATAGCACATGATACAGTGTTAATGAAGGTGGAAAACCCCTTAAATTTCTGGGTGGAAAATATGAATAGGAAGAGGGTACCCATTGATGGCAACATGTTATGGCAAAAAGCATTAAGCCTATATGAGGACTTTCAAAAGAAAGATGGAACAGAAGAGGAAACCAAGCCTTTTACAGCAAGCAGAGGACAGTAGCATAGGTTTAGGAAAAGGTTTAATCTCAAAAACATTAAAATCATAGAAGCTGCGTTGGTTGATGAGGAAGCAGCTGCCACGTTTCTGGCCGAGTTAAAAAAAAAAATTATTAAGGACAGACAATACGATCCCAGGCAAGTTTTCAACTGCGACAAAACAGGCCTGTTTTGAAAGAAAATGCCCAACAGGACCTATATACACAAAAGGGCAAAACAGGCACTAGGATTTAAAGCATGGAAGGATAGACATGCTGGTACTATGTGGCAACGCAGCCGGACATATCATCAAGCCTGGCATTGTCTACCATGTGAAGAATCCTCGCACTCTCAAGAACAAAAACAAAAAATTTCTGTCCGTCTTCTGGCAACATAACCTCAAGGTATGGGTCACGGCAGTGTTTTCATTGAATAGTTCCACCAATGTTTCACCTCCGAAGCAAGGAATATTTGGAAAAGGAAGGGTTGACATTAAAAGTTTTACTGATAACAGACAATGCTCCTGGCCATCCTCAGTCCATCAGCATCAAGGATGAAAAGGTTCAGGTGGTATTTTTGCCACCAAACACAACCTTACTGCTTCAGCCCCTCGACCAGGGTATCATTAGGTGTGCCAGGTCTTCGAGATGATTTGAGCAGTCACTGATGCCAACCCTAACCTTCAAGTCATGGACTGCTGGATATCCTTCACCATTACTGATGCAGTAACTTTCATCAAAGCAGCAATGGATGAATTAAAGCCAGAAACGGTCAATGCATGCTGGAAGAATTTGTGGAGTGAAGCCATCCATGATTTCAAAGGCTTTGCAGGGATCGATGGAGAAGTAAAAATCATCCGAACAGCAAGAGAAGTTGGTGGCGAGGGATTCGTCGACATAGATGAATAAGTGGAACAGCATATCGAAGAACATCAGGAAGTGTTGGAGAATAAGGAGTTGGAAGCGCTAGTCAAGTCATCTACAGAGGAAGAAGAAACTGAAGTAGAACCAGCAATGTGGACACTGAAAAAATTTGGTGAAGTGTTTCAGATGGCACAAATCTAAAAGGAAAAAATAATGGATTATGATCCTATGATTAAATGTAGCATTAAAGTTACATGTATGATAACAGAAGCCTTGCAACCTATCCAGCAAATGTTTAATGAATTGAAAAGGCTGAAGCAACAACTCCCTATTATGATGTTCTTCCACAAGGTCGAGAAAAAAAAAAGTGTCCACTATCAAAGACCCTCAGCCATCAACATCATCTGCGTTTGACGTCATCCAGCCATCATCGTTTTCGTCTGCTCAGCATTCTCCACCTTCCGAAGAAGATGATCCTGATGACCCTTCTCCCATTTCATCAGAAGGTCAATAGCCAAGCACAGCGTCACAGTGCTTACACCATCACCCCACTTCATCTACTCATCATAGGCATTGTGCTATCATCTTATCACCATCATTATCATCATCATCATCAGTCATCACTGAAGCAACAAGATGATTGGAGAAGTTGGTGTGTACCCACAAGAGGCTAAGATATTTTTTAACAAATAAAATGTTCTTATTACAGGTTATGTACAGGTACATACATTTGATGTTCATTGTAAAATGTGTAACAGTAACATGTTTTTTCATTGCTTATGCAACACTTTGATGGAAAAACATGATTTTTAATGTTCTCTCATCCCTTGAAACTGTACATGATACTGTACAGTACAGGTACTGTATTTTTTCATTGTTCTACCATCTCTTGAGGATTAGGCTAAAACATCAGAATCCCTTACTTTCACACGTACAAGAGAGAGAAAAAGTACACTGTAAATGTACAATGTAGTGTATACTACACTTTATTATTACTTTATTTAATGCTGGTATTGTCTTACTGTGCATAATTATCAATTAAACTCTACCGTATTTATGTACGTTACATGAATATCACGTCATATATAGCATTCGGTATTATCTGCGGTTTCACATAACTGCGGTAGGTCTTGGAATGTAATTCCCGTGGATACAGGGGCACTACTGTATGATGTGGCTGTCTTCCAAAACATTCTCTCTGGCGATAAACTATTTCAACAGAAACAGCAAAAGTTCAGGACACATATTATTTTAATTAAAAATAATAGAACCATGTACCACAGTAACTTTAGGCCACCGCTGAAACATGTTGGAATATGGACTGTGTGAGAATTTTTAGAATCATTGAGTGTATACTGTGCATATTGCTGTTAATCTTTAGAAAACTTAATAAAATGCATCATATAAATAGCAATGTGAAGTCTGTATTTCATATTTTAATTTACATAATTCCAAACAATCTCTTGGTTTTTCAGCTGGGAGAAAATCTTTTCCCAGATTAAGGTTCATTTGCAAATATTGTTTTACTTAATTCCTTCCATTAGAAATTGTATCTGATTCCTCACATAATATGCAAGTTAACTTATAGTCATGTGAAATAAGAAGTTTTTCAAATAAAAATGTCAATGTGTAATTCACTTACCAAGAGATTCATTTGTTTCCAGATTATCCACAGTGAGGGCAGTTATAAGTGAAAATGGTCGGGTGGAGTCCAACACGGCAAATGTTGCAGTGAACTCATCCAATGACTGTTCTAGCAAACTACACAGGTTCTGAACAGCATGAGGCAATACTGGGCCACGTATCTCCACTGAATAAAAGTTCTCCATATCGACCTTCACGACACTTTGCCGAACCTAATGAACAATGAAGCAGAAAAATACAATGATGATTATGAACAATGGTGACGACAACATCACCAACAATTAAAATGAAGTACAGGAGGTGAAACTTGCTCACATGCACTGTTCTTCAAATTTATAATTCCACAACTGATAGAGTTCAGGATGTGCTTCATTTCAACACAGTAAATTATGTCACACTTTTATAGTCAATATTTTGTTTTCCTAGTACAAACTGTCAGCAGAAATGTGAACCACTCCATTACCCGGAATCATTACCATCATCAATATCAGCTGAGCCTTCAGTTGGTGATCTTCTCTTCTTACCTCTACACATTATTTTGTGACTTCAGTCTGCCTGTAGCTTCCCCCCAAATCCTGACCCTGACAGGCTATCTCAGAAAAGCTTGTCTATCTCTCTGAAGGACCCATCACAGCATGTTCTCCTTCTGCCTTTCCATCTGAAGATAGAGATAGATTTGTTCTCCAAAACATTTTGAGCTTTTAGCCTCAGGCAATGGACAGCATCCAAAATATCGGTCACATCTTGTAAGTCAGAGTGTTTTGGAAAGAACATTTATTTTTACACAAAACCATTCCACACATGTCAGAGAAAGCTGCTCATGCTTAATTAAAGCACCATTCCATACAGACATTCCTGTGCTAAATTAAATACACAAACAATAAGAATGTTTGGGGGAAAGTGGGTCTAGACTGCACATTCTTCACCATGGCAACAGCTGTGGATGTTGGAATAGCTTCATGATCTGTCCCTGCACCCCCAGGAAAACTATTTGTGGCACCCACTGGACAAGATGCTGGGTGGAACCCAAAGCTGCCCTGGATAAGATAGTATAGACACAAACCCAGGCTTGCTAGAAATCATACACTGGTCATCCAGCCCAGAGCCAAGTCACTGTCATGACTACAAGCCTTTGGCTCTTTTAACACACTGATCAAATCTGTGGTTCTTGAAACATTAATAATTTTCACTCAAAAATTAAAAGTAGATTCTTGTTTTATGGGCAATCAGCACTTCATGTAGTAAAATCAAATTGATGATTTTATCAGAAACTGTCCCATCAGAACACGTTAACTAAATATGAAATATCAATTTAAATAAAAGTGTGTGAAAAAGAAAAAAACATTAAAAATCACTACAGTACACTACACATTACTGATGCTAGATAAGGATGAGCAGACAAATTGGCATTCTGGATGAACAGCAAATGAATTACGTATGTATACAAAATGTTAATCGGGCTCTTGCATAGGACAACAACTGACCGGCAGACACATCCGTGCAGATGTGGCAATCCTTCTGCACCCATATCAGGAAATGGAAAGTCCTGCTCATATGCCTTAAAACTGTTCACATTTGTGTAGCATACAGACATTTGTTGCATGGTGACTCAGCACCTATTTGTACACACTGTGGTCTACCAATTGCCACAGCACATCTAACAAATACCGGCAGTCCTCAATCATCATTGCCTTGAACAATGCTGTTTCACTTTAACACTGACAAATTTCAATAACCACACATTCAGATTCACTTTCATGTTGCCACCACCTCACAGATAGTCAATGGCCAGACTCAGCAACTCATGTGTTTGTTGTTTCTACATCTTACATTGTTTCAATTCATGTTACATTCTTGAGAAACATTATCCCACGTTAAACAAGGACTGCTGGTACAACGCCATAGTGCATTTTTCCCCCATGTTATGACATGAACTTTTAAACTTCAAATTTATTCAGACATAACCACATGACACAATTTGTCATGTATGTGCTATATGGATCCATAGCTTCTATTCAGAATTAACTATGTTCATGGTTGCATAATGTTTACTTTCCATACAAAACCCACAATTTCCTATGCACATCCTCCTATATTCAATACTATAATGGCTTAATATTTGACAAATGAAACTCCATTCTGTGCAACAATAAAAATTTGTTACTATATTTTTATCATTCCTGCCAAAGCAAAAGAAGCCTCAATGTATGAACCTGTCAGCCTGGAATTATCTATTTCTAATTTAATAGTACCTTCAGAGATTTGAGTGTGGCACCATGAAATGCAACTGGTGCAAGTAATGTGGGAGGCACTCCAGCCAGTGGTCCAGTAGTGGCAGCGGAAGACTTGCAGTTCATTAGGAAATTAAAAAGTGCCTGTGTCTCAACACCCTCAACATAAATGAGGGATTCAGGTGTCCGATCTACCTCCTTCTCTTTGTCCTGGTCACGCTTTACCTTCAAAAGAAAAGCAATGTGTTTCACTGTGTGCGTGTGTGTGTATATATATACTTACTTACTTACTTACTCCATGGTGCAGAGTCCTTCTTGAGAAGCTAATAGGTTTGCAGCTAGTCAAGAAATTCCCCGCATTTCACGGAACCCGAAGGTTCATTACCGCACTCACAAGCACCCGCCACCTGTCTCTATCCTGGGCCAGCCCTACCCAGTCCATATACCCACACCCACCTCCTGGAGATCCATCCTAATATTATCTGGCCATCTATGCCTAGGTCTCCCCAGTGGTCTCCTTCCCTCCGGTTTCCCCACCAAGACCCTATACACCCCCCTCTCCTCACCCATTCATGCCACGTGCCCAGCCCATCTCATTCTTCTCGATTTTATCACCCACACAATATTGGGTGAGGAGTACAAATCATTTAGCTCCTCATTATGCAATCTCCTCCATTCCCCCGTTACCTCATCCCTCCTAGGTCCAAATATTCTCCTCAACACCCTGTTCTCAAACACCCTCAGCTTACTTTCCTCCCGCAGTGTCAGCGACCAAGTTTCACACGCATACAAAACAAGAGGCAAAATTACAGTTCTATATATCTTGATCTTTAAATTTTTGGATAGCAACCTAGAAGACAAAAGATTCTGCACCGAATAATAGCAAGCATTTCCTGACTTCAATCTGCTCTTAATTTCTTC
>Ga0123355_10019609_pt1 | contig 10771 bp, 6 predicted proteins | sample TergutEmb28metaG_3_FD_89872 | JGI IMG/M metagenome (GOLD analysis project Ga0123355, IMG submission 89872) | Embiratermes neotenicus P1 segment gut microbial communities from Petit-Saut dam, French Guiana - Emb289 P1 | ecosystem: Host-associated > Arthropoda: Insects > Digestive system > Gut ...
TAACCTAACCTAACCTAACCTAACCTAACCTAACCTAACCTAACCTAACCTAACCTAACCTAACCTAACCTAACCTAACCTAACCTAATCTAACCTAACCTACTGTCAAACTATCTAACCTAACCTAACCTAACCTAACCTACCCCAACCTAACCTATCCTAACCTAACCTAACGTAACCCAACCTATCCTAACCTAACCTAATCTAACCTAACCTAACTTAGCCTAACCCATTCCTAACCTAACCTAACCTAACCCACCCTAACCTAACCAAATCTAACCTAACCCAACCTAACCTAACCTAACACTAACCTAAGCTTACACTAACCTAACACTAACACAACCAAACCCAACCTAACGTAATCCTTCCCAACCTAATACAACCTATTCTTTCCTAAGGTATTGACACTACACCATTTGTTCTGTTGTTTTTTTTCTCACCTGAAGCAATAATTTTTTTAAAATTCCGCCCCTTTTTCTTCCTTTTCTCTTTCCCTCGTATTATCTCTAAAGAAGTGTAGATGTTTCATACACAGCTACCACTTCTTCTTCTGTTAAATTCTGAACACGTTCTGGCTGTTGCAATTTCAATTTCACGGCTTTATTTATCTCGAACAGGCTTTGGGAACGGCCTTTTAAAGCCTAGAAACATCCGGTGACTGAATTTTTGACACCTGTTGAAGTCGCTTTTTTACTGGGATGAAATATATGTATCCTATATTTAAAGACGCTTTTCTCACCGCGCAATAAAATCAATCCGTTTCGATTATAAAAATCGACCAGTTAATGCTGTACAGGGAAATATTCGCTCTTAGTTCTGAGTTCGACACAAAAATCCAATACACTCTGTGTTCGGAACTTAGGATTATTGAATGTTATACCTTGTGTTATAAATGTTTTTTAATCATTACTCTTATAGTGGGTCATCTCATAACAAAACCGTTCGCCCGACTTATCTAATCAGCGTTTATCCTGTTCAGCATTCAGCATCAAAACTTTAGTTTTTCTAAAATAAAATTTAGGCTCAAGAACCCCGTGGAAACGCCACAGACCTTGCTGTGTTCTCGTGATTGTACTAATGACCACTACGGGCGTTTATTCAAATTCTTCAGTAACAATTCTCAACAATGCAGAGCACGCGAGAGAAACTGAGTTCTCTTTTCAATCCTAAAGGGCTAATCACCTTTATAATTCGAAATTTCGAACCAAAATTATAATGCAACTTTACGGAGTTGGATACTGAAAGGGAAACTTTCTTTGCTGATCGGCATGACCTGCAGAGACCCGAAGGACCCAGGAGCAAATTAGTAACTATATGCACCAATGAGTTTTAAACGTTCAAATACTCCGAAATTTGCCATAATTTATGTATCATGTATGGATCTCACAACAAACCGCGTTTATTTCCATAAGTAGCATTAGCTGATTTGTATTTTTAATGGTCTCCCCGTGCGTTTTTGTGAAGTACGAGGCACCAAAAGCCTAGCATCCGACACGTTGCGTTTTGTTATTCAGTTTCACGTACGAGCCTTAAGGCTGACGTAAATAGTTCTGTCATCACAAAGTCTTCCTGCTCTGAATCTTTCTCAGGGACCTGTAACTTAACGCCCCTCCTTCAAACCTCTTCCTGTCGTAATGCGATAGCGTACTCCTCAGGTTCGTTTGTAGGGTGGCGATCACACAGCGTACCAGTGCGATTTGACCCTACAACTCTGCCATGAAGATGTGGGCTAAATGTACCTCCGAATGTGCCTAACCACACAGCTGCACACGCCAGAAGTTCGTAATATCAATTTCACAAAATGCTTACATCTCTGTCTCCGAATACATTTCTCTGTTGGCGAAACAGCCCATTCACGAACGAACCGTCCACAGGGAGCCAGGAAGCATGACCATTGCTCGCTGTATGCATGTCCAGATATCAGTTTTGGAAAAACATAGAACGGTCCCGTACACACTTACATAAGGACATGCCTGTCATTAAATGCCTGTGGTTACTATACCAGTCCCGATTAAAATAAAGGAACTAACACTTCCTACCGCGCACGGCTCGCTGTGCCCTTACATGTTCTGATGTCTGGCAAAATATAGTATTTCCGTTTCTTTAACCCGGTTTATGTTAAAGAATGAAGTCGCATATTGATTAGAGTATGTACACATTACAAATGGCACATCACTATCTTAACATCGAAAGCCAAGCATTACAGTTGTAATCAATAAGACTAAAAACATTTTCTATCAATTAGAAAGGTTTCTTGCATAATTGTTCAAGACAAACGAAACTAGAAATGCAGTATTATTTTCCCAGAATAACTACAACGTATAAATTTCAGTTACAACCGGAAAATTCCCATTGCAACAATACGGCGTGGCAGCAGTCGCACTGGAATATGTTAAATCGCGGAAATGCAGTGACAATGCGTACAGTTGGCAAATATAGTGCCCAAGACCGCAAAATTCACTCAGGAAAAACAAAATAGAAATTCTTTGAGACGAGAAATAACACCCATAAAACACGGAACACTGTGCTTATCTGAAACACGCGAACAGAAAGCCGTCAGAAAACACAAGTTTTGTGATGAGCTGACAGCACAACACCACGCAACAGTAGGACGCAGTTTGCATTGTGTTTGCCTGTACTCACACGTGCTTCGGCGCCTGTCGTAGCAACACTACTGACCGGCGAGCCAAGTAAAGCCAAGCCAAAATGTTAACTGAGGGGTGGAGACTTGCGCTTCGTGCAAGTCGACATCCCCCTGTCTTTTAGCCATTCCTGCGTTTGACCGCAATGCTGGGCTCAGTAACAGACACCTAAACTCTAAAACGGAATTATGCTTACGCTAACGATTTTGAAGTCAGGCTGAAGGTCTTGAATGATTATGCCAAAGACTAGGGACTAGGTTGCCCTGGACTAACTATGGGAGGGATAAACTTTAGTTGATTGGCTGTGTAGGTTCCGAGCCCAGACTGCCTCTGTCGCATACTGGAGTTATGCGAACTTTGTCAGGCGCTTAGATGAAGCCGCCGCGTCTGGGGAGGTCTCTGCACCGAATACCCTGGCATTTGTCTTACAACTGAGGAAAATAACGGAAAACCTCAGTCAGGGTAACCGAAGGGCGCTCGGCTGATCAGCGCCGAACGCGATTCGTTTAGTCGACTTGGCCATCGCGGGCGATGGCTTCGACTGGACTGCTGTCCCCTGCCGCCCTTAGCTTTCGCGTCAAGCGACGGGGTAAACCCACGGTAAGCGTAGGTATCTGCCGAGTTGCCGCACTATGGGATTCAACACATCAGCTAACTTTGAATCAAAGCTCTCGGCCACCTGGGGCAGGATGAGATTGTACGGACTACGTAAGACGGGAAGTTTAGGAGCGTTAGCTTGTACAGGAGGCCATCGATCCACACGGTATCGGAGGCTTTGGCCACGTCGAGGAAAACTGTGCCGGTGAGTCTCTTTTCACAGAAATTCCCTGTCATTCTTTCAACGAGGCGGGCCAGCTGTAAGGACGTGCTATGCCTGGGTCTAAACCCAAACTGCTCGTCTCGCATCAGTCCGCGTTCATTTACTACATGTAAATCCTAGCTAGTAGGATCTTTTCAAACAATTTGCCAATAGTGTCCAAGAGACAAATGGGCCGATACGAAGAGGGCAGTGCTGGATCCTTCCCCGTTTTATGGATAGAAATCACTCGAGCGTGCTTCCATGTTTGGGGAAAGTGATGGGTGCGGAGAGCCGCGTTAAAGATATAGGTAAGGATGGAAACCGCTCGCTTCGCAAGATGCTTTAATGCCCTGTTCGGGATACCGTTCGGACCCGGAGCCTTCCAGACCTTGAGACCCCTGATGGCTTCGTGAACCTCGTCAGGGTTGGTTAACTGGGGTTCGCTGGCAGGGCTTAAGAAGAAAGACCTCAGCAACACGTCAACCATCTCAATAACTGCCGGGACCGAAGGATCGGTCACCGGCTGAAACTGAGCCTCCAGATTGTCTGCAACGGCTTCGGCTTTTTCAGAGTCTCAGAGAGCGATTCCCCGGGGTGACCAGGGGGAGATGGAGTAGGAACTCTCATCACCCGCTTTGTCATCCTCCTTCGTCTTCAGGATCAAGCAATTCGAGTGTAGCGCTCCAATGGTCGTTTCTCCACTCTTTGAGCCGGCGGGTCACCGACCTCTGGAGGCGGCTGACCTCGGCTTTAAGAGCGTGGTCCCTGGTGATCTGCCACTGTCTCCGCAGCCGGTTTTTCAGGCGTATCTCGTCCCGAATGCCGGCCGGTATCGGATGTCGTGGGTCATCACGCGGGCGAAGTTGACGCTGCCTGAGCCTTCAGAATGGCGCCGGAGAAGTTCTCAACGCATATGTCGATTGTCATCTCGTTGTGCAATTCCAGATCGACTGAAATTAGTTCTTCCAAGTTAGTCTGGAAGTTGGCCCAGTCAGTGCGCCTGAAGTCAGGGCGACCTGGTGGGTGGTGGAAGGATGAGCGTCACGAAGTGTCAATGAGAACCGGGAGGTGGTCCAATCTTAGTGCGGAGCACGAAGTCAGATACACCGGGAATGATATGTTATTGGTTATCACGATGTCCAGGACATCGGGAGTAACCGAGGAGATGTATGGGTTGGTGGTTGGGGAGCCCGGTCTAAAGATCAGACAGGAGTTCTCGTCAGCATAATCACGTAGGAGTTTCCCCCATCTCGTGTTCAGCCGCGAGTAAGAATCCACGTGATTGGGGTTGAGGTCTCTAGCCATCAAGACCGGCAATCCCCCGCCGAAACAGGCGGTCAGGTCCGCTCCGATCAGTGGGTGGGTAGGCGAAAGATAAGCCGCAAGGATTAACATCGGTTTACCGGCCAATGTGACTTGGATGGCAGTAGCCTCCAAGTGGGTAAGTAGACACGTACATGCATGTCTTCTTCAAAGGGGAGAAGCCATCCTACAATAACTGCAGTTTTCAAAGGGGAAACCGTACTAGGAAAGTACATTGGGTACTTTAGAGTGAAACAATCATCAAGAATTGTGGTGTTAATATTATCAATAATTAGACATCAATTGGCTCTGTGTTTATCCACACGTGTAAATTGGATGCTGCAAGAGGCGGCTGCAACTTATACCAATATAAAGGTAGTTATCTGAAATATGTCCAACTGACAAGAATTGTTGTGCGCATATTTTCAGTGTCAATATTAGCGAGTTCATATGTAACTCCGAGCCAACTGTACATATAGTAAACAATGTAGCTTGCGCGTTTGCAACATAAACCACTACAGTTATATTGCAAAGGGCAAACAATTGTGTTACCATAAGGGTGATAACAATCCACAAGTCAGTGTTAATATGTCAAGCGAACAGTGTAACAATTATAAGGTTCGTCAAACCCGTTGTGTTTATAATAAACTAGATTGGAGTGTGTATACTTGTCTAACACAACTATATGGTGGTAGAGATATGTATAATTTATTACATAAAGAACAACTACAGGTTTCGGCCCATTTCATTGGCCATCTTCAGGTTGATAAATGAAAAACTTAGTAAGCAGCTACACTTGTATACAGTGGGGAGGTAAGATGTGGAGTGGGAATGAGATCTCGCATGTTGTGAGGGATGGGTGTTGTAGTTAGTTTGTATACCCCTGATATGGATTATCTGTCATGTGCTCTGTCTTTGTGAGTAAGTATGTTGCTAACGTGTGTGTGTGTAACGGACCTCAGGATTACATTCCGTACCACACACACGTTAGCCAACCTACTTACTCACAAAGACCGAGCACATGACAAATATTCTCTATCAGGGTTATACAAACTAGCTTGCCCTGACTGCCACAAAGCGTATGCCGGACAAACACGAAGACAGTTCTCCTCCCGCTACAAAGAACACAAGACAGCATGGTGCAACCACAGCACCACCTCCAATTTTGCACAAAACCTTATAGAAGAAGCCCACTCATTTGGTCCCATGAACCAGATCATGGAAATAGTACACTACCACAAAAAAGGAGCGCATCTAAACATATTAGAGAAATTCCATATCCATATTGAATCCGTTAAAAACAATCACCTTATTGACCCGCAGACTATACACCCCAATGCCATCTTTGACGCCCTCATAAAGCCCAACCGACCGACCTTTAAACCCTACAACTGCCCAACCCCCTCGCCCCGACTATAGACATTTCCAAGCACCTAACAAAAGGACAAGGCCATTTACACGAAACATAACAGCAAACTTCCACCCTAATAGCCACATGCTTACTACAACGAACACGGAACTTGAGAACACTCAGCACGAGCTCAGAATCATCGACTCACACACAACGTGACTCTATTCAGTGATACAAACGCGCAAGTATAAAAGTGTATATGTGACAACATCAAACAAGATATTGCATGAAACGAGCCATAATAATCCCACCCGCACCGCCATCTACATACCTAGCTTTCTGTAATCCAGGGAGACAACCCTGCCAACGCCATTAATCAACACACCACACAACACAACGACCATCCGACCCTCAAAACTGTAAGTATACCACATAAGATCAGCCATTTTTTATACATGTTCTGTACGATAACGGCAATGTGAACACAACCAATAAAAAGATCACCCTATATCTTCCACAGGTAAATCCACACTATACGAACAAGCGCAGTATAACCAGCTAACAAAAATACACAATAAAGCTGGGCGTCTAAGGATCGTCCTACCTGCTGTCCTCGAAGTTTATCGCCACTCGTAGAACATTCCAACCAGAACACGCATGAATCAACGACACCAGAAGAGAAAATTAACACATCAACATTACCTTAATTTAAATTAATTTAATTTTGCTTGTAAAGTAGGTCGTGGTTCCACACTACTATTTGCTAATGCACGTTCCTTACCCAACTCAATTTTATTCCTTCCTATAATAGTACCGCTTCATACACTGAACTGACAAATTATGGAAATCAAACTCGAGGTATTGTCATGAAAAGTAATTTCGGAATTAACTTTTTGAAAAAGAAACGTTACGCAAGAACCAGGAAGACTTATTAGCTTCTTGATATTGCCGTAACTAGGAAGCCTGCAGCTTTAATAAGCAAATTCAGCAATTTAGTAGCTTGCTCTACTTATTTATACGGTAACAACAGCTTGACTGATCTACAAGGGTTTCCTAGGTTTTGAAACTGATATTAACTAACGTCTATGTATGGTCATGTAGGAAGTCATAAAACGCTGACTGATGTGCCTCTTTACTATATAATGCTTTTGAAAGTTACGATAAACATCTTTCGTCAAACTGATTTTCGGCGCAAATAACTCGACGATACTATAACCGGCGAACTACGTACCTACGGACAGAAGTGCTGCAAGTTATAATACTGCCATTATACGCTGGTATTTAAAATAATGATTGTATACACAACAAAACGCTGTGTATACAAATACCAAGGTAAGCTTATTTGGCATTGTGTTATAACTCAGCTGGTTTTCTAAATTCAGTCGAGTCGAAATTCTAAATTCGAAGTATTACTTGAATTATTACGTGAGAGGCAAGCGTGATAAGTAGATCCCTTAATGACAGAGTTTAACTGTGTAAATTTGTAAATACTTATCAGTAGAATAGATGCAAGAAAAGCCTGGAACCTTAGATTTGTTCTACGAAAATTCCTTCCCGCGGTAATGCTAGACAGTTTGCCTAAACATTTAGGCTGGTGGCAGCTCAGCCACGCATACCTAGATCCATATCTAGAACCGAGGACTTAGAATCCTCCTTCCTCCGACCTCCAACATTTTTCTCTCTCTCTCCCCTCCGTGTCCGTCTGGGCTTAGCTTGGTGGAAGATCAACCCCATGCCCCAGTGGCCACGACAGTATTATAATAACAGATGTAATAACAAAGTGATTAAATCAATGAACCACTACAATTATAAGAACCATATTTGTTTATAGTCTTAGATCAAGAAACCTACTATAACTATAGATACTAAATTCATATAAGTTGCACACTGTATATATTTTATAAGCCAAATGTACATGTACATATAACGTCTACTAACATAAGATGATACTATAGATCCAACTATATTAACCTAGAATAGAAAATAGCAGAATTCATGTACCTATACCACCCATCCTACACAACATGCGAGATCTCATTCCCACTCCACATCTTACCTCCCCAATGTATACAACCCACACAAGTCAAGTGTAGCTGCTTACTAAGTTTTTCATTTATCAACCTGAAGAAGGCCAATGAAAAAGGCCGAAACATGTAGTTGTTCTTTATGTAATGAATTATACATATCTCTACCACCATATAGTTGTGTTAGACAAGTATACACGCTCCAATCTAGTTTAACAGTGTAACAAGTTCATTTATACCGATGCCACTACGGCGTGTATAAGCTTGTGTTATGCACGAGGCAAACACTTGCTCCTACCACCTTATTACTATACAGTAAATTACAAGAAACATTATCCAGTTCTAGAATGTACAAAATTACATCATTAGTGCTTAATAATAAAACTAAATTACATTTGCTTTGACCGGCATTTATTTATGAATAGATTACTTTCTTTTCACGCGTATGTGTTCCCCTGAACCAGAACAGGGTGCCAACACCCCGCACTAGGTCACAGGCTGGTGGACGGCTGGGGATGGTTTCCACACAGGATTTTAATATTGTAACTCGTAAAGAAGCTTGATATGTAGGCTTGTGAGATCATGCTTCCTATGCATGACTCGCCATTTCAATTTCCAACCCAGTGGATAGGTTTGTATCATTTCAACGGAAGCTGACATCATTGTTCTTACTGCAGGAAACCCCCTTACTAAAATCAGCAATACGAACTTGGTGTAAACGCGAAATTGTGAGGTAGGACACTAGCTCCACGAACTTAAGCGTCATAAAATGTTGGGTGGTTGCAGAATTTATAAACGTGTGGAACTTTTATTGCAGTATCATTTTTGTAAAACGTAAAATAAGATTATGAGACTTTGCGGGAGACAAATAAAGAATCCTTCGACTTACGTATGTGAAATTTAGCAAGGACACAGACGATAAGCATGACAATAGATAAGGTCTAACACGAAGTTATCAGTATACACACATACACACACACGGCAGGCATGCCAAGTTTCGACGTTGCTTTCGGCAGGGTTAGCCTACGACGTAAGTAACCACTCTGTCACGAAAGTAAAAAATAAAACAAAAGTTATTATATCGGCAGGTACGAGCTTGTAGGTGACGTCTTTGTTTTAACTGACAAGTTTCATGTATTTGCCGCCGACATTGCGCTTCGTGTGTGGGCGCTCGATTGAGCGGGCAACAGATAACTTAACGCGATAAGCAAGTTGACAGGAAATGAGCTAGAGAGCAATGTACCGTAATACTGAAACGCGTTCGTGTAACCACTGTTGCAGTGGAAAGTCAATAAATGTTACACATTGTGTGTGTGTGTGTGTGTATTTTTGTAGCCTTAGGTATCCAGCATGCAATGCGCATGCGGCATGTTTTATCGTCATATGTCCTGCCCCGATCTGCAATACTGTTCTACATTATCTCAAAAACGGCACATTTTCGGAAAAAAAATTATTCAACATAAAATGTGTTTTGACTTTCTGTATAACGTTTGCGAGAAGCCATTCTAAGAGCAACTGAGCGATTTATGATATAAAATGTATATTAGTCTCCATCTGAAGTACCCGTTATTGTCATCAGATTTCAATAAAAATTGAATTTTCTCGACAGATTTTCGTAAAAAAAAGTCCTTAAGTACCAAATTTTATGAAAGCCATGAAGTGGGGGTCGAGTTGTTTCATATGGACGGACAGACGGACAGGCATGTCGAAGTAAATATTATAGGGAAAATATTCCCGTCATCAAGGACTGTAACGGACGATTACAGAAGCGATAGAAAAGGCCAATACGTTTAACTCCTATTATTCGACAGTATTCAGCAGCGAGTGCGATATTCTTCATATACAGGGTGAAAATACAGGCGATCCATTCACCACTGATATTAAAACAATTAGGAGGATTAAAGCGATAGGGAAAAACAAATCATTAGGACCAGACCGGGTCTCTGGAGAAATTCTTAAACTGGGTGGGGAAGCCATAATTTCGTACCTTGCACGACTACTATACATAACAATGAATAATTGCACACTGCCAGGTGACTGGAAGAGAGCCACGGTGATTTCTATTCACAAGGGGAGCGATCGATCATTAGCCACGAATTATAGACCGATTAGTTTAACCTCGATAGTTTGCAAGCAAATGGAACACGTTATAACTTCATATCTAAGGCGAGTGTGGGATAATGATTGGCTGTACGCGGGTAAACGTGGATTCAGACCGGGATATTCGTGCGAAAGTCAAGTAATCACGGTATGCCAGGACAATGCGGACTCTCTGGATAACGGAGACAAGATTGGCGCTATTATAGTTGACTTTTCGAAAGCTTTTGATTTAGTTCCTCATGGTCGGCTGCTTATGAAAATTGCAAACTCGGGCGTGGATTCTAGGGTAGTGGTATGGATAAGGGAATTCCTTTTAGGTCGCACGCAGAGAGTCAGGGTGGGAGGGCAATTATCAGAAGAAGTTAGAGTAACGTCAGGTGTACCGCAAGGAAGCTTATTAGTTCCTCTTCTGTTCCTAGCCTGCGTAAATGATATTTGGAGGTATACGGAATCAAGGTTAATCCCATATGCGAAGGAAATTATCGGGGATCATCAGTGTGGCTTCCGACGCAACAGGTCGACTATTGATCATATATTCTGCATCCGCCAAATA
>Ga0123355_10019612_pt1 | contig 10770 bp, 8 predicted proteins | sample TergutEmb28metaG_3_FD_89872 | JGI IMG/M metagenome (GOLD analysis project Ga0123355, IMG submission 89872) | Embiratermes neotenicus P1 segment gut microbial communities from Petit-Saut dam, French Guiana - Emb289 P1 | ecosystem: Host-associated > Arthropoda: Insects > Digestive system > Gut ...
AATCCTTCCGATCGCACTATGGCCCTGGGGTCGACTCAGCCTCTAACAGAAATGAGTACCAGGAGTATTTCCTGGGGGTAAAGGCGGCCGGTGCGTAAGGCTGACAACCTACCACCATCCTGTACCGTTGTCACTAAATCTGGGAACCTTAACTTCCTAAGAACCCTCTGGGCCTGTCCAGGCCTGTAATGGGACTGCTTTGCATTTACTTACTTTGTAATGAACCTCTTTAAGTGGGGAATCTCTAAAGTAAAGTTCAAGGTAAAGTTCACACTATAACCTGCCATGAAGGCACACATGGGGAAAGTATAAGTATACTCCCACTCCTTCTTTAACCTCGGCGCTAGATGAGGGCGGATGGTTAACGCCATGTAACAGCTGCTTTACCCCCGAGAATGACCCGGTACACATTGTATTGGAGGCTGGGTGGGTGCCGAGGCCGGTCTGGACTGGTGCAAAAAATCTCACCTCTACCAGGATTCGATCCCCGGACCGTCTAACCCATTGGTCCCCAAAGTTCCCAGGGGATCCGTGGATACATTTATGTAATGGCTACTTTAAAGTTTACTTATTTTTCTAAAGTAAAGGAAAGAGATTTAAAAAAAATCGAAAAACTTCTTTTAACTGGCGATATGTTTATTTCACACGACTGTCAGAATATCCAATAAACTTCTTGTACGCACACAGCGAACGACAGTCATTTTAATTAAGGAAAAGCCAATGCATTATTGCGTTTATACTGGTACATATTTGTAGCTTTCTAAAATCAGTTCCGAGATACAAATTTGTAGTTATGGATACCTGTAATCCGGACACACTATATGTAGTACGTGAGCAAGGATATGAGGATCCGCGGTTAATTTTCGAAGCCAAAAGGGGTCCGCGAGCAGAATAGTTTGGAAAGCACTGATCTAGACCGTAGCTAGTCCTTATACCGACTATGCATTAAGTGGGCAATCTTTACAGTCCTTATACGTCATTTCAGCACACAGAAACGCTACAAGAAAATTTTGCGATAAACAATTACTGTCCCTTATAGTATGAATTTACGACCCCTACCAAAGAGCCACAACAAATTTTACTTCCTCTTCTATTAGTAACTGCCAGTGATAGCCTGTCTTTTCCCTGGCTGGGTGTAATGCAGCTCTAAGCCGCCTACTTCGGGCTGGATAAGGAATCCGTAATCCTTCATCGTGAGGGACAAGTAAGGTTTCTTCAGATAGACCTACGGAAGCGAGAAGGGTATTGAATTGGCACAAATCGGCATTTACAAGGTGGAAAAGCCCTACTACTAGGATATAAATCACGTCGCAACAGTAGCTTTATGCCTTAAATCATGCAACGGCCTTTCCCGCGATTAAATGCGTAACTTTGTGTCCTGCTGTTCACGGAAACTATCTGTGAACAACGCCTTGCTTCTGTAATCCTTTCTTAACAAGATATAACTGAAACATGTTTAATTAATATTCGAAAGTTTACAAACTTGAATGTAAATCTACGCTAGACATACAGCACAAACTGCCGATCTCAGTGGCCGCGCGGTCTAAGGCGTGGGTCTACGGCCGCTCGCTTGCTGGGATTGTGGGTTCGAATCCCGCCGGGGGCATGGATGTCTGTCTGTTGTGAGTGTTGTGTGTTGTCAGGTGGAGGTCTCTGTGACGGGCTGATCACTCGTCCAAAGAAGTCCTGCCGACTGTGATGCGTCGTTGTGTGTGATCTAGAAAACCTCATGAATGAGGAGGCCATGGTCCGCGTTGGGCCGCAGCGCCACAGGAAAAAAGAACAGAACAAACTGCAAGAATCGCAGTAAATACATGCTTAAAGATACAATACAAACTTAATTTGTGTTACAGTTAAAATAAGCCACCCGTTAAGTTTTACCATTAGTTTATACCCTTCTTAAGTGCCCCTACAGATGTACTTGATATTCATGCCTCCCATACGGACACCAAGTGAATAAGGGGAAGCTTGAAACGGAAAATACTGAGCACATTTCTCTTCCCTCATGAAACTAAGTTCCTTTGAAATGCTTATTTTCATTCAGCTGGTCAAAAGATTTTGCTGCATTGAAGGAAACACGAAATTACACGGCGTTTTTACAAAAATCCACCATTTGCTCCTATCGTAAGACAAATCAGTCTGCCCAAAAGCTCCCATACACTTTCTGTAAGATCCATTTTAATATTATCCTCCAATCTATGCCATGATCTTCACCGTTGCCTCTTTCTTTAAAGATTTTCCTACTAAAATTCCGTATGAATTTCTTTTCGGTTCCCCCAACGTGCCCCTTTTCTTCATCCTTGTTTTGAGGACATTAAATAATATTCGACGAGCCAGTTTTCCTCATTTACAGCGAAGTTCAAAAGATCAGCCTCTTTGTTCTTGCGTCTGTGAGTCCCTTCAAACAATTACCTTCTGACCAAACTGCCCAAGGTTTAGTAAGTTCCTTATAAATTAGCGTGTAATCTCCCCATCTCCAATAACGTGAATATGCTGGAAACCCTGAATTTCTCAATTGGACATCGCATTGGCATGATCTAACGTACGCCGCCAAATTTTGGCTGACAACGTATGTTCCAAAAACAAAACAGCTTCTGTAAAATTACTTTTACAAAATAGTAACTCCGTATTTCTTTTTTATGTTTTGCTGACCGTGCATCTCAGTATAATCTTAGTAATTAACTAATTTAATGCACAAATTCTTGTTTTATAATAAGTTTATTATATGTCTCTACATGTTTCGAGCACTGTTGTGCTCATCATCAGGAGGTCAAAACTGTATTATACATCTGGTATCATCACACCTGTAGGTGACCGTCCCGTGCACCGGACGGCCACCTACAGGTGTGATGATACCAGATGTTGTACAATACAATTTTGACCTCCTGATGATGTGCACATAGTGCTCGAAACATGTTGAGGCATATAATAAACATTATAAAACAAGAATTTGTGCACTAAGTTAATTACTAAGACTATAGTAATTCCGTGACTATGCGATCTAAATTTTGTTATTATTTCTCCATTCGAGAGAGACAAACACACAGCTCTAAGTCGACTTCTGAATCTTCGTACGCTCATAAATCACGAACATATTTACGCGGTAAAAGTTATAAATATGGTCATCACAGAGTGTGACTTTGAGGTTATGTCCGGCAACTGAGACAGTGAATACATATTGCTGAAACAATAAAGTAAAATAAACCGATAGAATTCTCAAATTAAATAACCAATCGTTGTAGCTGCATTTGGAAGAGTTTGTGCGAAATGAAATTCAAAGAACAGATCAATTTATGTGTTCCTAGTGGGCTACAGATACACATATATTTGTGTGCGCATGCGTCTACGTCAAGGGTAAACAAATTTTCCAAAAAACTCATGCACCACCTCCAAATTCTTAAAGCTAGACAGAACGCAAGTCCCATACTGAAGATCCATAATTCTAAAGTTATCTGTAAACTTCACTGTCATCTGGTTCTTACTGTTCGGTGCATGTGAACTGACACAATTTTGTTTCTATTTTTTTTGGAGGTGGGGGCTACAGAAAATGTGATGAAAATATTAGGCACCACCTTACAAAACTCAGTCGCCTTAGACTTGTGCACTCCTGGTCTATGTTAACTTAATAAGTTATTCGGTTTTACATAGACCGGTCCTTAGTTTCTTCTTTGCGACTCTGTTTCAGCTATAGAGGTCATACAACGCTGAATTATATGGGAAGATGAACACGAAGGTCATTAAGACCTAAATAAGAATTTCATATGAGGCGGTTTAGGCCTAAACCCTGTTATTCACTTGAACGTAGCTGGAAAAATCACGACCCTACTCTAAGCTCTTAAATGATATTAAAAGTCTGTATTCTTCTTACCCCTAAAGCTTCGTGTATTGCGTTCCATGAGCTGCTACAGGTATAAGTGGCTCTTGAATATGGAATACCTTCCCCTTGATTCACGTCGTTAGCAATCATATCTATGTAAAGGTAAAGGTAATGCAATCCCTTTACAGGCCTGGAGTGGCACAGAGGGTTCTAGAAAGTTATGGTTCCAAGATTTCGTGACAACGGCACAGGATGGTGGTAAGGTTGTCAGCCCTAAGCACCGGCCACCTTTACCCCACAGAAAATGCTCCTGGTACTCATTTCTGTTAGAGGCTGAGTCGACCCCACGGCCATAGTGCGATCGGAAGGATTACGTCAATGAAAAATTACAATGACATCTGGAATCGAACCAGCGACTTTCCGATTTGTAGCACAACACCTTAACCACTGTGCCACCACAGTCCCACTCATATCTATGTAGAAACTGCAATAATCGACACAATCACTATCCGAAGCCTCTCTCCTGCTATCCTTTGGTACTCAGACACGAGACAGTGGTGCTGCAGACTGACGAGCCTCGCAGACATTCGGGACGTTCGGATGGTTTACGTGTATTTTTTCTTGGCATTTCTCGAGGAAAGAAACATCTTTACACGACTGTCTATCGTGTTTTTCTATAAGTAATCCTTTACTTTACGGTGAATTCTTATACCTGAGAGAACTGTATAAATACTTTTTTTTTTTTGCGATCTGATTTGGTTTATTAAAACTAAATCATGTTTCAGGAAGTGAAATTCTAGGAAGAAATCTTCTTGAAGTCTATTCTACCACACTCAAATCCTTCGTTATAGCAAACAGCGTTCCATTCGACTGCCGCTTTTAAAGTCTGTTCTTTGTGTATGCCTGTATCTGTATTAACCAACATCCCCCAAAACAGCACTTATTCCCCATACCACGTGTCTTATATCGAGGATGGATTTCTTTGGAAGTTCTTCTTGCGAGACGTTTTCCTTGCTTTGTCCTTAGATCTGTTTCATTCCTTGTGTCGTTGGCTTTACATGCCCTTTGCCAGAACGGATGAATGTAACTTAAGGTCACTTCTTTTTTATACAGGAACAGCGTTACACGTCGCCGTCCATTAGTGAGACCTTTCCTCGTATTCCGTCTTCGGTCCCCTTCTCTGCCATGTGTCTTCCTATCTACGACGTTTGCCTAATGCTAACGATGTTTCATTCCGGCCTTATTTTCCGTTCCAGCATTCTACAGAGTCTAAACACAAGTCGTTTGAATTATATTTTTCCATGAAATTTTGAGTCTTTTTCTCATATGGGGTATTTTGACTATCATCGATCTCAGTTGAACATAAGTTGTATTCTTCAATACCAATATAAGTCTGCATTAGTTGACTTCTTCGTTCTTTGTTTCTACACACTACATTTATAGAACCACGGTTCTTTCTTTAAAATATTATTGCGCTTTCACGCACACATATACACTATTTAGACTACCAACTAAGAGTGCTTCCCTCTTTTGTTGCTCGAACCTATTTCTACGAGAGAGTGCGGTTTTTTTTAGACAGGAATTTCCAAGGAATGGCCATAGATGGTACTCACCTACCATGAAGGTGCACAGTATCGATCACTGGTTCATTAATATCGATAGTCCCATGCTAGATGATCTGTGGTCACAGTAGCGTCATGATGCGGTGTGTTTACGTTACTTGATCCTAATGAGTTTTTGTTGTTATTGTTATGTTTCAAACTCCGCAGTGGGATTTTGATGCTTCTTCCGAAAGTTTGTATTCACAATTCGTCGAATCTGTAAGTGAACACGTGGTCTGTGGTGTGAGGTACATGTGTCAAGTGTTTACTATATATATGTTAGGTTAGGATTGTCTTTATCTGCGAAAACAAATCGTGGACATTTTTAGCATGTTTTTGTTACTGCAATAATTAGTGTTGACAATAAACATATATTCATTCATCTATTATAGTTTATGGGTTTTGTGCAAGTTCGCGTATCTGCTATAATAATATATAAGGAAATAATGACTATATGCATGTAGAAGCCCCGCACAACAGTATAAGTCAAAACTGATTTAGGAGTAACATGGTACTGCCATCTTCCGAAGTTGCCATACTCACAAAACATATTACAAGAAAAGCAGAAACACAGACTCACAATGGTATATCCCCTCACCCAGCCAGTAAGTTGGGTTATTCTTATTTAAGTATATACTTATTCAGGCAATCAACATATTCTATGCGTTTGTGGAATTAAGAGGAATGATATATTTGAAAAAGCTTGCCCCTACTTTTGTACTATAACCTCTTGTATAAAATTCAGTTCACCCTTATTTGCAGTAGGCATTAGTGGCTTGATACAGAGCAAAATGAAATTCACCCAAACATTTCATTACAGAGTCTGTACAGTAAAATAGTTGAGTATTGTTATAATTTTGTTTGGTGAACATATAAAAATGTTGCAACATATTTTATACATTGCAGAATTTATAGAGTGCTACACCTTTTAAAAACGTGTGTGCACTTACTTGGGTTTCGAGATATATCTCACCCTCTTTTATAGTGTTCATAATTGTATGAACTGTTTTCAATCAAAACTTGCTACATTTCAATAAAAAGTAACAAGCACTTTTGCCTCTTTGAACATAGTCATAATTACTGTGTACCATATAAATAACTGGCACTTACTTCTGATGTTACTTTACCTTTGTACAATAAATGCAAAAAAGTAACAAGCACTTTTGCCTCTTTGAACATATTTATAATTACTGTGTACCATATAAATAACTGGCACTTACTTCTGATGTTACTTTACCTTTGTACAATAAATGCAGTAATTACACAGCTGGCATACAAGACTCTATGTATATAGCATATTCTTTATAATGCAATGTCTTTTCATATGAATTTGTTACTGTTCCAGCACTCTAGAAGTAGAAGAAAGCCAAAGAAGAACAGTAAGAAAAATGTTAAAACCAAAAAAATTATAAAGCATGAACAATTTTTCCCAACAGAGGTTGACCAGACTCCACAGACACCTGCTTACAATGTTTCAGTTAGAGAAAAGGGTGTTAAACCAGAATCCCTGCCCTTACCAGCTGTTAGAAATAAAATGCATAACACTCAGAGGAGAAAGGTGAAGAATGAAGGACAGAATAAGAGAGGTATGTCATGTAGCAAGGAAAAGTTCCAATCTTTTGATCATGAAACCAACACATGTATGTCTGAGGTTCCTCCTACACATTTGGGATCACACAAAAAGAGGAAATGGTCACTTTTATCTGACAGTGGGTCAGTACAATGCAAAAGCAAGAAGAGGAAAAAGAATTCATCTCAGGATGACCTACTCTTAAATGAAAGTCATGTTGCAAACAAGCACATAGATTCTGGGAATAAAAAACACAGAAAGGGAAATGTGAAGAATCATAAGACGGAACACAGAAAGCCTGCTAAAAGCAGAGATGAAAATTTATCAGAAACATTTAGAAAATCTGGTTCAACAGTCAAGTCACCATATAACATACACAAATTAAAACAGATGATCGTGGCTTCAAGCACTAACTTACTGAAAAAAGAAAGTATTTCTGAAAATAAACGGGTGAAGGAAACTGGAACACTACGTGAGAGAATGTTAAGGAGACTACAGGGGTCCCGCTTCAGGTAAATAAAGGGCTGCCAGATTCAAATTTCTCATTGCAATGAATGCTGCAGATTGCTGTCTTCTGTGATATGCCACCATGAAGTTCGGTAGATATCAACATTTCACAGGACATTCCTGTCACCAGCATCTACAGTGTTGGTTTGTCTGAAAAGTCTGTACATTTTACCAGACTCTATGTTGTCACATCCCAGAAGAGTGATCTCAGGTCACACAGCCAGTAATCTAAACACCACTAAAATGGGGTACCTTCCAAATATATTACCGCTAAATGGCCCCAGTCAGTAGAAAACTGGGAAAATTAACGGGACTTATATGTGACTATATTTATCTACATATACTGACTGCCACATTATTTTTGGCTTACCACATTTTTTATTGTAATTCTGATGAGTTTTGCACTTCAATTATTGAGGATATATGTCTGTGCTGGAACCTGTTTCAGGTATATCAATGAGCAGTTGTACACATCAGGTGGGAAGGATTCCAAGGAATATTTTGAAGCAGAACCCGAAGCATTTGAGGCCTACCACGAAGGCTACCAACAGCAAGTGCAACAGTGGCCCATCAACCCTCTTGATGTCATTATAAAAGCTCTGAAAAAGAAGTAAATCGGCTATTACAAAACCAGTTTCTGCTACCCACTTCAATATTATAAAATGTTACGGCTTCATCCTGTTTCATTATTAATTTGCACCCAAACATTATGAGTCCATCCACTTCACATTAGAAGTTTGCTGCTTGATGATGGCAATGATAATTGTGAAATAATTCACAAGTTTTGTTATATAGTTTTCTCAGTTTGTATCGTTGATTTCTCACGCTCGTTAAGGAACCTGACTTTTAACATCAGTTATTTTTGGATTCAGTCACCAGCCTGAATTGGTTACAAACATGCATTATGGAAGCAAGCTCTGTTTCATCCTTTAATAGTGTGACAACACTGTATCTAAATCCATCCACACTTGGGATTTTTCCATGAAGCTAATAACAGAAAGGTGCAGAAATTAGTGTTACAGTGTGTGTAGTCAAGCTATCAGCATGATATTAAATAGCAGTATAACTGTCAACATCCTAAATGTGCAAGATAAATTTATGTACTTGTAGATGGATGCCAGCAAACATTGGTTTCTGTCACAACAGAAAGAAACTTCTGTGTGAGGACTGAATTTAGTATCTGATCATGCAGTAAAATATGCATCTTTCCAGCTCTTTCGAACATGACCACAACACACAGAAGTGTAAGGCAGAGTTACACCATTTCATGTACACTAGGATGTTTTTAATATAAAATGTAATGCAGTATTACATATAAGTTGATATTTCTGTGCAGGTCGCCAGAGCTTGTGGTTGCAGACTTTGGTTGTGGTGATGCACGGTTGGCTCGATCTATACCAAACAAGGTGCATTCATTTGACTTAGTGGCTATGTCAAAAGAAGTTACAGCCTGCAACATGGCTCATACCCCCCTTTCCAGTGCCAGTGTGGACATTGTCGTCTTCTGCCTTTCACTTATGGGTACCGATCTAGGTGCCTACCTTACTGAAGCCAGTCGAGTACTAAAGGAAGGGTCCGTACTCTTTGAAATCCTACATAGTCTTTGTAACAAAGTATCCAATTACATTACGTACTAACATTGCAATTTCATTTAATTGTGCTTAAGGTTTATTAATCTTACAAAATTATGCAGTATTCACTTGTATGTATACAAAACCAAGTTAAGATGTGTATTTCTAATGTGCTAATCTACTCATATATGTTAATCTTCACTACAGGGGTCTCCTGAAGATAGCTGAAGTGGAAAGTCGCTTTGAAGATGTTCAGTTCTTTATCCAGAAGTTAGAGAAATTTGGATTTGTAAGCACATGGAAAGACTTATCCCATAATCTGTTTTATTTCATGGATTTCAAGAAAGAAAAATGCATTGGCAAGAAAATGAAAAAGAAGTTACCAGAAATAATCTTGAAACCATGTCTGTATAAGAAAAGATAAGTAAAATGCCCAACAATGAATGCACTCTTTCTGTATTAAATAGCTAAAAGTATTCATTCTTTGAGTCTGTCCAGCTGGATGCACAGTACCACGTGGTTAACAGTGGACCTGCAACACTCACTACAAACAAGTGAGACCAATCATGTTATTTGTCTAGGCTGTAACATAGGACAGATGGAAGTGATGTAATGCAGATGACTAATGTGGTCATGGCATACAGCTATTCAACAAACATCTAGGTGGACAGCAGGCCTACTGATAAAGTAAGCTTTAACTAATGGGCCGAACTGAGCATGTATCTTCATGTCCCACCCTCTATTTTTCTTTTTTGTGAGGACGAAGACAGGAACAGCCTTCAAAATATTCTTATAGAATGCTATACAAATATTTAAATAATATACAGTGATAAAAGTGATCAGGTCACCTAACATGGAATCCAGATCAATTTCATTAGTTTCTGTAGTTAATAAACTTAACTGTGAAAAGTACAAAATAATCATGATGGGACATTTTTTCTTATTCTTTCATTTGTTGTTTTAATGTTAACTTTTTATTTCTAATATCGCCCCATTATTGAATAATCCATTACTAAAAACTGAAAATATGCCAAATGTAATTAGCACTTCCTTCTATACATTCTGTATTGTTATACCACATGGCTCACTGAAGCTGAAACATACAGTGGAAAAATTGCACCAATCAATCAGATGCTGGTGAGATAGTGTTTACAACATAATCTGTCCTGGGACCTGTAATGGAAGACGACCAGTGGAGATTACAGTCAAGAGTTTTATCAGCTGTATGATGATTTGGACATATCTACATTTATCAAATTATTGAACAGGCTGCAGTATAGTCCTGTACAGAGTTTGGATAGCAGTGTACATGCCCAAGATGATGCTCTGTCACTTGATGTACTGCAGATGATCAACTGGGGTGTGTAGAAAGAGACAATGAAGTCGTAACCAGGTACACTGTCAAAACTGGAGGTCAGACACAATTACAGAAGGCAAAGTGTCCAGGAAACACTGGGCTGCACTGGCCTGCAGCACCACCGGATTGAGTGAATTAAGCACAAATGGTTACGCAACGGAATAAGACAAGCACAGGCTGACAGACACATCCTGACATGATCTGGTTTTGAACTTGGCGGAGTGCCTGCTATGATTCAGCCAGGATCTTTTGTCTCCCCACTGCCCATCCCCCCCCCCCCCAAAAAAAAAAAAAACAAAATTAATTTTTCACATAAAAAAAACCCATCCACACATCTTTTTCTATTC
>Ga0123355_10019613_pt1 | contig 10769 bp, 5 predicted proteins | sample TergutEmb28metaG_3_FD_89872 | JGI IMG/M metagenome (GOLD analysis project Ga0123355, IMG submission 89872) | Embiratermes neotenicus P1 segment gut microbial communities from Petit-Saut dam, French Guiana - Emb289 P1 | ecosystem: Host-associated > Arthropoda: Insects > Digestive system > Gut ...
TGTGGTCTTGGGTGAGAGGCGGCTTCCTGATGTGTGTTCTTGTCAGTGTCACAGCTCCAGTTGTGCGTGTGGTCTTGGGTGAGAGGCGGCTTCCTGATGTGTGTTCTTGTCAGTGTCACAGCTTCAGATGTGCGTGTGGTCTTGGGTGAGAGGCGGCTTCCTGTTGTGTGTTCTTGTCAGTGTCACAGCTCCAGTTGTGCGTGTGGTCCTGGGTGAGAGGCGTCTTCCTGATGTGTGTTCTTGTCAGTGTCACAGTTCCAGTTGTGCGTGTGGTTCTGGGTGAGAGGCGGCTTCCTATTTTATGTTAAGGTGCATAATTTAAGAGTCAACCATATTAGAAGAAGTCAGCGAGAAAGAGAGATATTTAAACATATAACCATTTTCTGTGTTGATCGATGCCAGAGCTCCTCTGTAACTCATCACTGTCAGTTGTCGCTCAGAAGTTTAAATTAAAATGGGCGTAATATTCAAAAGGAATTTCATTCCGAATTATATATTTCCCAAAATCACCACCAAGTTATTGGCAATGTATGTGCTTAAGTGCATAGATAGATATTTGAATGCATAGTTGTTAGATTTTGTAGCGACAATACGGATGTAATGTAGAGATTAAGGTAAGGGGAGAATATTATAAAACTATGGTAGGGAGTGATTTGAAAAACATTTTTGAGACTTGTTTTCATAAATTATCCTGCCATTTGTTTGGAAAGACCCAATAAAATGGTTGTTATATGCTGCTTTCTATGTTATTTCAAACAACATAATGTTTGTGTGAAATACAGGGGTATACAGCGCAAGAGGTGAGGAAATATTTGTAAGACTGTCAAGAAAATAGGGTGCATGGAGTTCGGTCATGTTAATATCTGAAGTAGTGTTGGAGTGTTGAGACTTACGTTAAATGCGTCGCTCTATGTTTTATGACTACAGAGTAAAGATGTCCTTGGAAGTTTGTCTTGTCATTTGTACGGTTATTGACGGACGTCACTGCTGACGACTGTGACAGTCTTTGTTTGGTATCGTGAGAAACTTGTGATTCTGTAAGGGAAGGGAATTTTTTAATTGCGGGATAGGCCTTTTGCAAGGAAGACCATGTGCCACGGACGACTTTGGAAATAATTGTAAAAAAAAGCAGTTTGTCACTGCTACTGCAGCTCATTTACATCAAAAGCAATTAAATAATTTTCGGGTACTCTATGATCATAATGCAAAGCAAGTAACACGACAGACAAAGTACGTATAAAGTACCGTTGAGACGCTTTCGCTTTCAATATTGACATGCTTATTGCCGTCAAATACAAAACATTTTATTAGTTTCGTTAATAGATGCTACATGTTTCGGTCGTGTGGACCATCCTGAAGCATTAAAATACATGACTTTACAAGCACAAGTAAAAATGCGTGGCGATATTTTAAAATCTGCGAGATCTCACAAATTATACAAGCCATTGATTAGCTGTCCGGGCTGCAAAAAGCATCTTTTTTGCGCCGTGTTTTATTTTCACCTTTGGCCTGTCTGGCTGTACCACAGCTGTCTACAGGAGCTCATAAACGGGAACGACCTTCGTAAAAAATTATTTAAGGTAAAATGTGTTTTGATTTTCTCTACATCTTTGATATGACATATTTCTCATTCTAAAAAGAACTGAGCGAGATAGTACCATAAATGTACATAGGTGCTTATGCAACTTACCCGTTATTCATGTCATATATTGATGAAAATTGAATTTTCTTGACATTCCTTCAAAAAATCCTCAAAATCTAATTTCAAGAATTGCGTCATGGGGAAGCCGAGATGCTCCATGGGGAAGGACGAGATACGGATGGACAGGCAGACATGAAAAATCTGATAGTCGCTTTTCGCAATTTTGCGAACACGCGGAAGAAGAGTTTTTTTTTTACAACACGGCACTGCTTTAGCGGCATATACAGTGATACCTCGGCTAAGGAACACAATTCGTTCCGGAATCAAATTCGTTAGCCCAAATATTCGTTAGCCGAAACGTGATTTCCCGTAGGTTTCTATAGAAAATCGTTTAATTCGTTCTGGATGCTGCCCACTATTTAAAGATAAGTTTTATAAAATAATGAAAAGCACACTATAAAAGGGCAAAATCTCACCAAAGGCTGAGATGAACAGCTACCCAATTGGATGAAGGAGAATGGAAAATAGAACGAAAAACTGACGATCTTTGCACTATTATACTGCAAATATATTATACAGTACACTTTATACTATTAAACTGAAAATATGTACACAACGTTTTTACTATTCTTCTTCCAAATTTTCAAAATTTATTTAAGTTAAGTCCAAGGTAAGCTCCTGGAATGGCCTGACCGTTCATGCTTGCTACTTTATGTTAGCGCGCGCATCCACTTAAACATTCGTTGGCCGAATCCATATTCGTTAGCCGAGTCCGAAAAACAGAGGACATGATCTTCATTAGCCGAAAAATTGGTTAGCAGGGTCACTCGTTAGCCGAGGTATCACTGTACTAAGAATAATACTATAAAACCCGTTAAAATTCATCCCCTGACGCGTCGTCTTCAAATTGTGACCCATTTTGTTTGAGGGAGAAGACGGGTAGAATATAAAGTGTGAATATAATTGCAAGAAAGAGTTTAATAACAAATATCTGATTTTGGAATTACAGATAACTCTTCTGACAGGAACAAATTACGAAAGATTTTCAGCGTTTGCCTTTCAGTTCCATACAGCGCGCTGCACGTCTCATTAAGCGTTATCGCACGCGCTGAAATATCCCAGTTGTATAACAAATTCCAGTACAGAAACAAATTAACTCGCATCCGTTTTCTTCCTTCTGTTGCAATTTCTCTGCATGGGATAATTAACTGCCGTACCTCAGACTCTTTTCATATGATCCATAAACAGAAACTCAGTATGTTTAAGTTAGGCCATGTGATTGGTCCCCCTAGACCTACTGACGGGTCTGGAGTTTGTTCATGCCAGAACGCTGTAACCGCTACGGCTGTACTAAGCCAAGTTGCAGTATCATGCATGAAGGACGTGCATGTTTTTTGTTTGTAGCGCGACATACACCTGGGATTGTTAGAACTGCTTAGGGTAACACTACAAGGCGTGGTAAATTTTAAGTACGCCAACTTCAAAACGGTACAGGTTTAGGACTTTAATTGAAAAATTGAAAAAACAGGGCCAAGACACCCGAAATCTAAATTGCATGAAAGAAAAGCAATAACAAAATAACCAAAAGTGCTAAACATGTGACAAGAGACAACTCAAATAACTTTTAAGTGTAAAATGTATTTTAATTTCCATTTCAGACCAACGACGACTAATTGACAATATAAAATCCTGAACAGCTACACAACTGCTCAATGTTATGCAGCTTTTAACATTTTACGTTTATTTTATTATAACTGTTTGTATTGTGTGATCGCGTGCTACATAATTTGCACTGCCTGTAACTGAGGTTTCTCTAAGATGGCCAGATGATGGTCGGAAAGACAAAAAATGCGGCCATTACATTAAGGAAATCTAACAACTAAATGCATTGTTGTTTTTGACGGCAGCTATAAAGAATTTGTGTACCTTATAACTTAAAAACACGTGATTTAAGGTAATCATTGTGTTTTATATTTTATTTACGCGTCTGTGGATTATAGAAACATGCTTTTAGCAGCTCGGACTATGTATCTTGGAATCCTCAAATAAAGTAACGAATTTTAAATGATATGGGAGATGCACTTAGAGTCGAATTGAAGCACTCCGATGGTGTGTGTCTGGCGGAAGTGAATACAACTGCGAGTAACGTTTATCATGAAATTTGGTGTCGTCTATATTGAACTGGGTACGTGCCAAATGAAAGTGCAAAGCGTTACTCTTAGAAGCAACCTGTTCTGTGATTGACTGGCTACCAAACTTATTCGTACGTAGTTCATGGACAGGTAGAATGCATTCAGGGCTAAATGTACAGTTTATGAAATGCTCATTTCAGTACTCCTGTTCATCCTGTTCACTGCTCCTACACTGTTGACCTTTTTTTTTATTGAAAGCATAAATTGCATGGAATTATTGCAAAATCTACACTCTTTCTGTCAGTAATCTGCATTCATTGCACTTCTGCTCCACTCGTGCTTTTCATTTTATATTTTCCAAGAGGGAGAGCACTCAGACGCACAAGAACTGAATAAAAGATCAGTAGAAAATCACGAACTGTCTTAAGTTACCATCACTGTGCTGCAAGCAAGTTTATCTCAATGAATGGCTTGTTCTTTCTGTGTTTCAGGTATGTGAAGTCTCAGCTCACTCCTTATGAAGTAACTCCACATTAGGCCCACTGCAGCTTCACGGAAAGTAAGTCCCTTTTTCTTACTGGACCTATAATTATATAGCATTTTGCAGTACAGTTTTTACTTGGTTCTATGTAGGATCGTGAGAACGGCAGAAAGAAGACTTTCCACATAGAGGTTACGTATCCGTCATTTAGGTTACGTATTTTAGTACATTTTCGGATAATTTTGATTATGTGCTTGGAAGAGGAGACAGATTACTTTCCGAGTTTGTAAGCGACACTTAAAAGCACAGTGCAGTGAAGATTAAAATAGGGTTGGCTTAATGCTTAGACCTTCAGGGCCGGTGTTCAGCGAGTCTGACCTGTCGAAAATAAAATGTTTCATTAAAATGATCATCATCCCTCCTATGGGGTAACTACTTACATACACAAGACGCATTATTCCTCTTTAATGCAATTTTGTTGACATAGGAACTGGATTTACTTCCAGGCGCATCGCTGTCTTCTTTAAAGGAATGCATTACCCTATCACCTGGAAAATATATAATGCCACTTATGTAATATTCAACTCCCCTGTCGCTAATCCCACACTATCACTTAAGATTTAATTTTTCTTTCTGAAATAAAGCACCTTATATAAACATACATTTTTTCTCAGACTTTTGGAAGTCACAAGAACGGCACTCGCTGCTAGACTGTTCCCGTATTTCATTCTCCGTACATATTCTGAACTAGCACGTTTCTCACCCCATGACTCAGTATCTGCGAGAGATAGGATGTAGGTCATGTTTCACCCTCTGACGAGCAGCTACGGGTACATTTTTCTTCTGCACAGCTTTCTGCCTGAGGGCAATCTATTCCCCTAATATGGACGGCAGTGTTATGAACTGCACAAGTTTCTGACACCGAGTGAATCTTCACAGTGTAGACCAGGGCAGCAGCCGTCTTCAAATAACAGGTGCAGTAATTATATAAAATTATTGTATTGTTTCTTTCCCCTTTAATGGAATTCTTGTTACAAAAATCAGCGATAATATTTCGGCGTACAGAATAAAATACAATTTTGTTTTTGTCAAAACTGATTATGAATGTCAGCGATTAGTATTTTGCTCTCGCCTACCCCAGACACGTTACAACCGTAAATACCCAGGTGCTATATATTGGTTCCCCATTTGTGCTGTGTACATTTTGTGAAAGTTGGATCTTATTTTGTGAGGCACACAATTTTAAAGTTGAGCGTTAACTAAATTCCGGATTACATGCGCTTTCGACATCTCTTCTTAACACCTTGTGCCAAGTTTTGTCGAGACCGATTCTGTAGCATCAGGGCCGAACAGACAGAGTGTCCCCCTCTTAGGGGTTCAACTTGTGATGCTCATTATAACACAAATTGCGCAGACCAAGACAGAAACACGTGCATGTTGAATTAAATGTAAAACGTGTGTTTTAATGCGTTTTTCTTTATAAAATTATTCCTTGTTGCCGCTTCGACTTTTGACTTAAGTCTGTTTATGCTTCTCTTAAAATAGGGGCATATAGGATCATCGTGTTTAGTGTCCATTTATATGAATGTGACCTGGGAACCGTTCCGTTTTACTCGGATATTTCTGGTAAAGTTAAAGTTCACCCTATAACCTGATATGATGGCACAGAGGGGAAGTAGAGGTAGAGCTATACTCTTGTCAGGACTGATTGGTCTGATTTGTAGTCCTTCTTCCGTGTTTGCTTGCTAGCTCAGACACCTCCCTTCGTGCATCGTATTCACATGCGCGAATAGTCTGATTTTATCTTAACTGTTTAATATATGTGACGATTACGAATTCTAATTGCTGAGTCACACGAACTTAACGATGTCATAAATGTCAGCAGCGCCGTCCTATATAGGCAACGTCTGCGACATCACCATCATGCCTTCAGCCTACACAAGGCGTCGAAGGAGAAGTGCAGCTGGAGAGTAATGAGAGCTGTTTCAAAGAATGGTGAGCTAATTTAATTCAGTTGTCCTGTCAGTATAGCTCAGTCTGCATTTGTAAATGGTAGGAAGATGCTGATAGTTGAGGAGGTTGTGAAAAGAATCGGCCTTGGTTTAATTTGAGTATTTGCCCGGCATTTATTCGAGGAAATCCGTTAACTTTCGGAATAAGGACAAGCAGTCTGTCAGACCAGATATGAATTCTGATCATAAAACGAATACGAATCAGAAAAGCTACCCAACTGACGGCGATGTTCCGTAAGTTTAACCTACTGACTGGCAAAAACAGTAAAGAGCTATTTAAGATGCGAAGTTCCAACAGGTCTTGCTTTATGTATAGTCTGAACCTTGACGACGTAGGTGGAGGAATAAAGCATATTACTAGTAATAGTAGCAATACTACTACTACTACTACTACCACTGCTACTACCACTCTACTACTACTACTACTACTACTACTACTACTACTACCACTACTATCACTACTACCACTACTACTACTACTACTACTACTACTACTACTACTACAATTACTACTACTACTACTACTACTACTAATACCGTCGTTGCCATTATTACTACTACGTGTTTTTGGAAATCCATAGATAGAGCTCTGATATTAACACATGGCTTTTCGATTTGGGCGTATGACATCTCGTTGTGCTATTCAGTAACTCAACACACAAAGTTGATATCAATCTAAATACAACCATATTCCATTTTGTGTAATACAAAGACATGTTTCGGTCTAGGCTAGGCCATCTTCAGGTTCACAAACAATTTCAGAAACATATTGAGGAAAAATGTACAAATATTACGTGTCAATTGTGTACTGTTTCTTTAAAACGAATAATTACTTCAACAGTCCAAGGTTGTCTGTTATGGCACCACCTTCAGTCAGGATGCCTCGATGTTTGTAACGTATGTTAATCAAGATAGATTCTCTTCTTTCATCAACAGCTCGCTTCGAATAGGGAAGTACATAATTGGATAGCTGTGTATTATGTATTCAGTATTTTGCATTTTCTAAGATGAGACATCTGCACACTGTTGCGAGATAGCCTTGGAGTAATGGAAGTAATTATTCGTCATAACAACTGTAAGAATTTGTTGCAAAACCTCCAACTGACACGTAATTTTCTGATGTATTTTAAAATTTAACCAATTTTAAAAATGATGAAATTAATTGCACATTTGACCTCAGTATGTTTTTGAAATTGTGATCCTGAGGATGGCCTTACCTAGGCCGAAACATGTCGTTGTATTAAACAAAATAGAATTTAGTTGTGTTTTGACTGATGTAAACTTCGTGCATTCAGTTACATGGTGCTTCATGTACAGTGTGTATAATTAGAAGGTACACGCAGTCTGAATTTCTAAAGTTTGGAACATCTATAACTTCGAAACTATTGTATCAGAATATGGCATGTCATCTGAAAGAGTTATTGTGTGATCCTATCCGCTTTACCGTGCTTCGAGTTGCTGTCTGCAGTTATGTATACTCATGCTGAGTGTCAGACCACCTTATGCCGTTAGGGTTTGCAGAATATGCACAATACTCGTACAGTTCAAAGAAATATATTTGAATTTTACTATAGTAGTACAGGGTGAGCATAAAGTCTTTCCCTGATTACAAACATTTATTACGAGAAAACTATTATACGTGGAATAAAAACATATATATTTTTTTCAAAATGTAACTCAAGAAGTTTTTTTTACAACACATTAGTACACTTCAACACGTGCTCCTTTTGTCGCACGGAGAACGTCTAATCGATAATTCAAGTTCTCTCCACGTGTTCTCCAACATGTCTTCATTTATTGTAGCAAAAGCGTCTCCTATTCTTACCTTCAAATTTGTAATATCTGGAACCGGTGTCGAAAACACTTTGTCCTTAACATACCCGCATAAAGGAAGTCAAGGTGTGTGATATCCGGCGATCGTGGTGGCCAGATTGTCGGACCATTTCTCCCAATCCACCTGTTTGGAAATGTTGCATCCAAAAACCGACGAATATGTGAACCCCAGTGTGGAGGTGCGCCATCTTGTTGGAAAATTGTCCACGGCTGAAACTCTTCTAACTGAGGTGCAACGTAAAGTTTTCTTGTAATAAATGTTTATAATCAGGGAAAGACTTTATGCTCACCCTGTACTTCCAAATGGAGTTTAACATTTGGCACATTTTTTACTTCAAAATAATAAGTAGTGGCGTGTCTGAAAACCAAAACTAATGTCTGTAGATTTAAAATTACAAAGGCAAAGTGAATTGAGATGTTAGTCCATTTTTTTTTTAAACAGAGAAGTTTGACTTATCTGCCTTATTATTCATTTCATGTAACACTGTGAGTAAAGTTTCGAGAATTTGAGAGTGACCTTGAGCAAATAGAGGATGTTTTGTGTTTGTCAAACGTGTTTCAGATATTGATGAAATTATGGGCCGTAATAGCGCAGTCGGTACAGCGACTCTCTAAGGGCTGGACGGTCCGGGGATTGAATCCCGGTGGGGGACGAGATTTTTCGCACTCTTCAAGACCCTCCCTGGGGTCCACCCAGCCTACTATACAATGGGTACAGTGTCTTTCTGGGGGTTTAAGCGACCGGTTAGTGGCATTGACCACCCGCCAATATCTAGAGTCGAGATTAAAGAAAGAGTAGAGCTATACCTCTACTCCCGCTCTAGGCCTTCGTGTCCTGTTCTAGGATGAACTTTACCTTTACTGGGTGAAAATATTTAAGAATTCTCGCAGAACGCCTCCCGGAACACTCGTATTTCCCCAGAATGCCAGTTGCAACAAAAGGTATTCTGGGAACCCTACTGAGTGATCCAGGGTTCTATCACACTGTTATTTGTAATACCAAGATGTTTTCGGAATGTCACTTGGAACACAATGATTTTTTTCCATAATTTTTCCCCAAACACTATTTCCTTCAGAATGTCGCACTCTTTAAGGGGAACTTCCAAGATCTTTTGGCAGAACACCAGGATTTTGTCAGAATGTCCCTCGGGGCAAAAAAGTTCTCTCACAATTTAATCAGAAAACTGGATATTTTAAAATGTCACTTGAAATACAGCGAATGTGACGTTATGTTATTCGGAACAAAACGATCTTTAGAGAATGGCGCAAACAAGATTAGAACTCCTCCCCAAAATAACACGAATCACAAGGATCTTCCACTTTGAATTGAAGAAATTGGTATAGCAGTACCCGATATATTTGAAACATAGCCATGGCGAATGTGCTAGAGATGACAATTTTTTGACGAGCTGCCTTCATCCTTTGTACCATTCAACGAATGTCAATTTAGCATTTATTGCTGGACTTCTAGTACTGAAAGTCTTACTCTGCTTCCCAGAAAACAGGTGTCGTAAATTTCACAGATGACACACATATTTTGAATTTTTTTTTCTGGCTCTGGGAAAAGTATCGGGTTCCCACTGCATTCCTGCATGTTTTTTTTAGAGAAGGGAAATGACGCCCCGTTGCCCCATCGCCTCTTACTATGATCGCTGTGGACTTAGGGCGAATGGTCGACAAATCAAGTTCCTCAACTTCTCGCCAATTCATCGTCAAATTGACTAAGGTGCTACAACTGAAACAACAATATGTTAATTAGTCTTTGTGTCCCCACACGACTGTCTTATGTGAACTTTGGGTAGCATATAGACGTCTAACTAGTGAGTCTGATGGTTGTATCACTGGCTCTGTTGAAGCGGCCTTACTGAAATTGGCTTTTGCATGTCATGGCTGGTAAATTCATGGTGGCAAAATGGGCGTGTGCTAATGTAGGCAGGCTTATGAATTTCGTAGAATCATAAAAAGCAATTATAAAAATGTAGTCTGTCGGGCCCTTTCAGGCTGTTATGTTGAAGTATGTGAACAGAATAGCTTGGTGTTAGTAATTAAATTTAATCCGTTTCCTGAAGAAGAATTATTGGCAAAAGCGATCCATCATTCAAAATTAGGGAAATATTGGGAGCTTACTTTTTTAGGAGTGAACCCTTGCGATGAGGCAAGACAAAACTGTGGAATAATAAATATAAAATTTAGTAATTTATTTATGCGTCTTAACTGTCATTACTACACATTTAATCTGTTAAGTATTTCGTAATTACTTGCGAATTTCTCCTCTTCGCCAGTAAAAATACTATTATCCAACATGCTAACTGCTGCATGTGGATATTATTTCTTTGAAATGTGTAGGTAATACACATATATAATGCGTTAAATAAATGACAAATACAGTTTGTTCTCCGAACATCTCGCAGTATCCACTGGCTACGCTTACTTCTGCTGACTGCATGACATAGGTGTCGCGGGGGTTGTATGTACTGGAAGGCGAGAAAGGTACAGTGCGGCGTCAGAAGTAACCACCAACGGTTCTTTGGCATTATAATTGCTACTGCTCAGAGTCTTATAGATATTACATATTCTGGTCGAGACGAGCTACACATATTTTGTTGTAACGAAGAAGCAATGTACCAAAAAAGGCACTCCACCTGCACGTAACATCTGCCAAGAACTAA
>Ga0123355_10019614_pt1 | contig 10769 bp, 6 predicted proteins | sample TergutEmb28metaG_3_FD_89872 | JGI IMG/M metagenome (GOLD analysis project Ga0123355, IMG submission 89872) | Embiratermes neotenicus P1 segment gut microbial communities from Petit-Saut dam, French Guiana - Emb289 P1 | ecosystem: Host-associated > Arthropoda: Insects > Digestive system > Gut ...
AACGACTACTATAGTGGTCGTACCGCACCGCTAACCTCTAAAAGTTGCATTTTATATATTTATTCTACAAATACAGGTACTAAATGTTTTAAACATGGTGTATTCTCTCCGTTTTTTTTTCCTTCAAAATGCAGTTTGTTTCGTAATTCTAACGTATTTGGTTCCTGTATTATTCACATTTTATATACAGGATGTACTAAAATTAAAAAATAATTCCGACGCCAAAGGGTTAAAGAACTCCCAAATTTTTCGTGGCATTACATCAGGACACCAAGGCAAATGCTAATATAGCACATTAAAATACCCCAGAACGGTCAAGCGTCCATCCATGTTTCCTGTCTAACGCTTCATTCACTGCCATCCTCACTTGAAGTTATCTAAAAATGCTGTGAAGAAACGGTTATCATTAATCTTTTGAAGACTGGAAAAACAATGTAAAAGTATCTGTCTATTTCTTCCCGATATCCGATCAAGAACTAAAACTACTTTTTCTTAGTAATTAACCAACTTAATGCACAAAATCTTGTTTTATAATAAGTTTATTATATGCCTCTACATGTTTCGGGCACTGTGCTCATCATCAGGAGGTCAAATTGTGTTATACAACATCTGGTATCATCACACCTGTAGGTGGCCGTACATTAAGTTGGTTAATTACTAAGACTATACTGAGATGCACGGTCAGCAAAATATTGAAACTACTTTGTTTGAAGTTTCCAAGTTTTCACCCCTTTCCTTTCAGATGAAAGTAATCCACTACAATCTCAAACGGACGGAGCTGAGATCAAATCGGGGACCTTGTGATAAAGTCCTCTAGATCTTGTACGAAAATTCAGTACCTCGTAGAAAACACATTTCTTTTCTATTATAAAGAACATTAGCTTAAGGCATTCTAGGGAAATAATATATACTTATTTCGCCATCGTAACAACAAATAAAGCTGATGGGCTACATGTAGAATTTTTATTGTCACAGCAGGTAGCACGTACATTTACCTCTCTGCTCCAAACAAACACACAGCTCAACAGTCACTTACAGTTTGCGTGTGGGTGGGATAGAGACAGAATTTATACTCGTGCGTACATTTACGTGGTATGTATAAATGTTGTGAGATGTGTAGGTGTGCGAAATGAATTTTAGCAGTCATAGCTGGATAAATACGTTTCACTGTCGTATAATTACAACAGCAATGCACACACATGCAGACCTGCAGTTGCTAGGCAGCGTTGTGTCAACACGGGCGAGTTAAAAACACTTGACAGTGGGGAAGTGTCAGGAGATATAAAAAGAGAAAGTTACACAGAGCAAGTGCGAACCCTTGTAGCACATTTCATGAATCTTTAATGAGATCTCAAGACAAAAAAAAAAAAGTTTTCCATGAGACTTGAAGCTAAAGAGACAAGCAGATCTGCTCTGTCTTCATTTTGCTCTTGTTTCGTGACATCACGTTTTTGTATCAGTTCAAGCGGATTACATTCCTTTTGTAGCATCATAAAGTCTCGGCTGCTCTTGCTTTAGAGTATTGCTTCAATTATGTGTGACGTCATCAAACAAGACTTGCATATGCATCTCATTTATCCACGTTTGTCTCTTAAAAGGTAAAACCAGAGAGAAAATTTATTTTTACGCCTTTATAATACCCAGCGCTTAAATCTTTTAAAGGCCTCATGTAATTGGTGTAAACGTGAAAAACATGGCAGGAAGAAGTGAGTTTCATTGACACACTAGAATAACGAGCGGTGTTCCTGGACGAGATTTATAACTCTCAGCTTTTAATGAGCTGATGTAAAATCACGAAACCAGTGTCCGATATGCAAAACATTCCCACAAACAGTAACTCTGTTTTTCTGAACTTCGGTGTTCTCTTGACAAGCTGCAAGTGACTTATCTTCTACCATTCAATTAAGACTGTCAATATTACGTGCAGGGCAGACAAATCTTCATCAAATTTGGTATAAACAGTATGAAACACAAAGTTCACATTAACAACATAGACGCCGTAAAAACTAACAAGCTGGAAATAAGTATATAGCTATGTAACGCAGGGTCTGAACTATAATCCTGTACTTCGGTAGGTCCTGGGTTTGAAGCTCAGTTCCAACACGGGTTTTTAAAACTGGCACTCTTTTCTAGTTTCTTCAGGAAGTTATGGGTTACTGGCTTACTGCACATCTACGCCAATCCTCCTCCTCCTCCTCCTCCTCCTCCTCCTTCTTCTCCTACCAAGCGTGTTATTTAACGACGCTGTGAATTGGTAAGATCATATAACTTCGGTGAAAGGTAAAGAGTGCGCTGCATTAGTGGAATAATACTGACATTGTAAAACCAAAGTGCTCGGATAGAAACGTCTCCCATGGTCGCTCTATCCACATAAATTCAAGACGGTATAACCTGAAAATGCCGATTCCAGTGGCCGTGAGGTCTAAGACATAGTTCTGCTCCCGCTCGCTTGCCGGGATTGTGAGTTCGAATCCCGCAGAGGGCACGGGAGTCTGTCTCTTGTGAGTGTGTTGTGTTGCCAGGCAGAGGTCCCGGCGACGAGCAGATCGCTCGTCTGAGGAGTCCTACTGAGTGTGGTATGTCTGAGTATGATCGTGAAGCCTCAATAATGAGGAGCCCCCGGGGCACTGGAGGCTGTTGTGCCGCGGAAAAAAAGAGTCTGAAATCAAATCCAGATCTCCACGGTGAGGAGCCGAGTACTACGTGCCTCTGATCGTGATACATTCCGTATTGTTTTAACTGAGTTTTCGCAATCATCTTGGTATTTCACCTCAGTGTGCAGTTTCTTAAAGTGTCACCACCTAATCCGAGGCTAAAATTAATTCTTCGGAGGGAAAAAAAACTCGCTTCAGTGTGATGTCATGAATATTACAACACACTGCACAAAAATTCATTTGATGACTCACAAAAAACTTTATGCGATGTCACGAAGAACTGCTTCCATTGACGACATACTAGAAGGAGTGCAACGTGACGGCATTGAACTCCACTCATTCACGTCTGAACAGGAAGCCTGAGTGTCACTTGGCATAACATTTAACATTCATAGGTCCGCGTATCGCTAATATATTCTCAGAGTACAACCAAGAAGACGAGACTTTTCTCAATATATTTATCTCTGTAAGAGCTCTACATGTTTCTGACCGTTTTTGCGTCCATCATCAGGAGCTCAAAACTGCACATACACGGTCAGGTGTTTGTCAGACCAACACTTTTGCTGCTAGCCTGGCAGGATAGCAGCAGGTAACAGTGTTGGTCTGACAAATACCTGACGCCGTATGTGCAGATTTGAGCTCCTGATGATGGACGGAAAACCGTCTGAAATATGTAGAGCGTTTTACATAAATAAATACATTGAGAAAAGTCGCATCTTTTTGGTTGTACGCGGAGAATATATTGGAATAACATGTTGCGTCACAAATAAACCTAACGTACTAGTTGCCAGATTTCGCCTGGACGATAGGAGGGTCAAGATCTTAAAAGTTATATTTTGAAAGAAAAATTAACTGTTGAATATTTGTAGCCTTCAGTTACTTTCAAAACAGAAATTCACAAAATAATGACAAACAATACCACTTCCATAACCACAGAGATTTCTTAGAACCTTGCACTGAATTTAATCTTTAACTTTCCTTTCCTCATTTTAACACAGCACACTCTTTGGGCCTATAATATGCTAAGGGGCAGTGTCTTCTTTAACCCACAGGAATACTCACTGGATTAATTCAAACTATCTGGTTGTGGCAATTGTACATGAATCACTGACATAATCGTTTTTGCACTTTGTCCATTGTCAAATATTTTAATGCTGCATAAAGTTTTCGAAGCAGTGTCAGTTACCGTAACGTATTGCTTCGTTAAAAATTAGAAGATGGAAAGAGTCAAAAAAGAAAATTATGTCACCAACTAAATTATTCTATCTTTATTGTTGCACCGTGCATTTCGTAGAATCACTCTAGTTATCAAACCAACAAATGAGCTTACTGACTATAGTCAGACGAATTCTCAACAACGTACTCTTACACAACACGACATGCTGCCACAGCACCCTGTTAATATAAAGGAATTAATTAGTGTGTGTTTTTAAAATGACTTTAGCGAGGAACAACGTAGCTCCCTGAAGATGATCTTAGGATCGAAACATGTTGGAGCGATTTTAAATGTTTTAATATGAAATTTTATGTAAGTGCATTTGTTGGTTTGATAATTAAAGTAAATTATTCTAATCGGAAGTCCTAATTCATGAAATTAATTTAAACGTTTAAAACTTGGTCCCTCAGACATATCACTTGATATCCAGACAAGAATGGTGCTGTGTATACCTCCCATAAGGAATTTCGTGTACACGCGTTCTACTTCCTTCCTACAAGTGTCTGAATATAATGGACAGATTCTTCACACTTCTTACATACGTCGTTCAATTCGGCACTACCCCATGTAGGCACCTTTAAGTATGTAATTTCATACTGCAGGATTTTTTTTAAATACTTAAGAAGTCCAGTGCTATACTATTAAACAAATCCATTCATTTTACTCCATCCTGAAGAAGTGCAATCAAATTTATTCCCTAAGACCCACTCTAATATTTATCTCAAAATTATGTTGAGCATCCAACCTTATCCAATTTAACAACGTCTGTGCTATCATTATTTGGGTTCCAGCAGTGGAGATCTGACAAATGTGGATTCGACGTTGTCCAGGAAATAACGGGAATAATTCCACCTTTGTCTGACCATTCTTTCTTCCAGGACACACATAGTTCTCTTTGGTTAAAATTATATTCTGTATTCCCTTCGGATAAGGCGACCTGAACGACAGACGTTGAGAAAATCTCATACAGATTAGGGTTAAAGCTTCGCATCCCAAACTATCGTAAATTAGAATTCCAAAAAAATCGAATGTTTGACTGCATAAGAGTAAAAGACAATTGATCGGTTTTCGTTAAAGGATTAATTTACACAGCTAAACAGCAAGGGTGAACCCTAAAAGATTAAGAGGCCTTGCAGTTTAAGGTAAATATATAAGTGCACTCGTAATGTCTTGGTATTTCGATTTTATCAAAATCCTATTTTGGGGCATTCCCATATTTAGGTACGTATACAAAGGGAGGCTTGATGGAATTTAATTTGGATTGTCAGCTGCAGAATCTAAGAGTAGTGTTAGAGTTGTAAAGTGTAGAGTCTGCTGCAGATTATTGTTTTCCTATAATATCAAGGAAGAAAATTCATTTAGACACAATTTCATTTTACAATATATGTGTAAGACAACCAGTTTTCAGGCTTTGGTTAATTAATTGCCTGTCTTCAGGTGCGTTACAAGAGTCACTGCCATGTCGCGATTGTCCTTATTAAAATGTTTCTTTAGATTGTTCTCGTTTTTTACGTACAGCTACGTTACTTGATTTATTAAATTCTTTCGTTCATTTGAGTGATTAGAATTCCAATACAATAATATAAACCATATTTATTACGACATGTAGGTCCTGTCTTATTTTGTGTATATGTAACCATCTGTAATTACACGTGTTATTGGAGCCATACCGACTAACGTTTCAATGTGTTCCTTCAAACTGTGTAGGCGAATCCCATGACATTAAATTCTATCATAATATATAAAACTTCAAAATATTTTCTGTCCAACACACAATCATTGAAACATAATTTATAAGTAACCTGGAAATCAATGAGCAACAAAATGAAAACACACGTAAACAAACGCGCGACCTCGTGTGGAAAATATAATATTTAATCTATTGTAATTGTTGTCGGAGGGCTCTCATGTTTGAAATAGCCAATTCCGGACTCGAGTGTTAGCTGCCTGAAATAAAAACGAAAATTGGGCTCATTTACGCTGTTCAGTGGTGGCACCATCGCACTAAAGCTAGCTGTAACTCGCGTTGTTAATCCACATCTACGCATAATTAATTTCTCAATGTGGAGGTCCAAATCACTGGATCATACTACTCTGTTGGCAGCTTTCCATTACATCGCCAGCTAATCTTTTCAACTGCCCCCACGAGAATGAATACGTCCCAAAGAGTCCACTGCCTATACACTTCAAAAACTCATAAATTCGAGCTTAAATTGATAGAAATTTATATTACCCTCTGTATAGAATAATTACTCAATCCATGTATTAATCAATCATTTACTCCAGGAATGAGGAGATGGAACACATCCTCCATTCTTTATCGGGTCTAATGTTATGTCAATAACAAAGAGAAGGGTAGATACGTGCAGTGCCCGGACATTCTGTATGCATTCCTTTTACTTTAATGCAACTTAAAGGCCCTGACTTTTACTCATTACTGACGCACATTTGGCGGCAACATGTTCACAAATGTGCAAAGTCACTGGTATTCCACAGGACAAGTTATGTCTCTGAGATAATTTCGAAACCTTTTTATGATCGAACCCCCTTTGCCACACATAGTTACAAGTCACTCTAAACCCTAGTCCAATAAAACTTTATTGCAACGGCAATATATTCCGAGGTAAATAAATACTGCGATTTCTTTTCATTACCTATTTGTAGGAAAGTGTTATCCGATCATTACGTTACATTATTTTAGCCCTAAGTGTATAAGGCAAACATTTTATGCCTTTGTGCATTTCATTCGTGGGTAATAAGTCCTGCAATAATAAAGCATTTTCATGAAACAATCCAGATTCAGAATTCCGGCAGGAGCAGGAGGATATTCTGTGCTCTGAAGGGCACAGCAATATTCCGATGTCCACCCACCGTCCTGATCAATGACGTAGATTTTTCCTTCTCCGAGGATAAAGCGGGTGAGGCATGAGACCTAAGCTAAGTGCCAAGAATAAGCGTGACTGGGGTTGCGCCGCCATTCCTCCATATGTCTTCGCGGCGTGGACATAGGCAAATTCATTTTGGAGCAATCAGCCTACCTTTAAAAACATTTCCGCTCCTATCCGCTGACATAAACTTGTTCTGTAAAAAACAACATAAATTATATGTATATTTTTAATGTTACGTTCATAATTTCCCTGACTACGATATGATAAACCAGAAGTTTATTTCTTGTAAGTGTAGAAATTGTACTTTCACCCTCTTATCCTTACTGCTTCTACCTTCGCTCCAGCCTCCTTTCCGACAATTAATGTAACTACCCTGGATGCAAAAGAGTAGGAACGTGATGCTAACAATTCACATTCATCCGCGCCGAAATTAAGAGAGCTTATATTCTTACCACCCCTCTCATCGATATCTTAATGGAGTAGTTCTTAAGCAGAGAATTGAACAATGTCTGTGGTTTTAGTTTGTTGTGATTTTTGCAATTGTGAGACAAAATATTTTTTAAAAAGCAGTTGGCAGGAGCGTAAGTTAATAATTATATGAACACTTTATTAATTCTTACATAGTTTTTTGAGTTCTATTTCATGTATTAATGGTGCTTTACTTTTAAATATGTCCCTATCCAGCAACAACCGGAATCAGCCCGAGCTTCAGTGGCTCTGGCCTCGACTGAAATTTTTTTGCTTTCATGATTGTTGTCAGTGTGTCTTCCCAGATGAGTAGACTGAACTCGTAATTCTGTGATACGTATAAATAGCTAAACTTTGTACTTTATATTTTTGGTGTGACAGTCCCACAGTGGGCCAGGGCCTCCTCATTCACGAGGTTTCTAGATCACACACAACGATGCACCACAGTCGGTAGGACTCCTCTGGACGAGTGATAAGTTCGTCGCAGAGACCTCTACCTGACAACACACAACATTCTCAACAGATAGACATCCATGTCCCCGGTGGGATTCGAACCCACAATCTCAGCAGGTGAGCGGCCGCAGACCTACGCCTTAGATTGCGCGGCCACTGGGACCGGCAAACTTTGTATTAAACATTTTAAGTATAGAGTTCTATTCATGCTAATATTTGTTACCCTAGTTTTTGCACAAAAAAAAAAAAGATTCAGCTTTCTAACAGGAATGTCTTATCTGTACCTCTGAGGCCATGTCCTACAAGCGAAATAAATGCATGCTCCTATAACCAAAACTTCGTTCAGCAGTCACTGGGAATTGCCCGTTTCACTGAACAACAGTGGGAGATTATGTATTATGTTTATCTAAATGGGAAACAGACCTGTGACATGAAGTGGTTGGCATTAATATTCAAGCGCTGGTCCTCCCCACCTTCTATCAGCCACTTATTGTTGCATGATTGATAAAGTGATTACAATACTGGTTATTGATTTAATATTACCATGCATTATTATTATTATTATTATTTTATTAACATACTTGTAAACCTTCAATATAATTAAAATAAAAAATAGTTCATAAATGATGCCCTTACACACACCACAAATTTCGGATTAGATATTATATCCAATCAAAAATAACCATCCCAATCAGTAGATTAAAAGTTGTTCTGTTGTGTTTCGCTTTGTATTACAATGTCTAGAACCCATTTCGTTATCGGAAACACCAATAGTCAGTCACGTAACAAAAGCACTGAAGTGTTAACTCAGAATTATATCGGATATTACAATTGTTGGGTCCATTCCTAAAATCTCACTGTTTTTTATCACTCTTTCAATAAGTAATTAATCCTGGTAAAACATCTTGAGCACTAATTCGGAAGAACTTGAATGAAATATTCTGTGTGTTAGCGACCTAAGGAATGGATTGAAATACAGACCGATTTTCAACATTTTATAAGACGAAATTCGAATTGGGAATATATAACGCAACGCTCCATTATTCCGTAGCCTGACTTACGACGGGTCCATACTCCCTTCTCCTCCAAGTGTGATCTAGTGCTTCCTCTTTCAATTTCAAGTACTAGCTCTTTTCCTTAAGGGCATCCAGTAGCTGCAAGGTCTTCGTCCTCAACTTCCCGTAACTTCTGCCCTTTCCTCTATCTGCCCTTCAATTACATGTTTCAGAAGACAGTTCCTATGCAAGACGTGACCTAAGCAGTTAGCTTCCTTCTTTTTATTGTTTGTATGATATTCCTCTCCTCCTTGACTCTTTGCAATACTTACATTCTCACATAATCAATCCAACTGATCTTCTCTGTCCTTCTCCAGCACCATAGTTCAAAACTTTCCAGGTCCTGACCTACTCGTACTTTCCTAAGTGCCCAATTTTCAGCACCATGCAAAGCTGTATTCCAAATAAGGTACTTTATAGAACTTTACTAGTTTCTTCCTTAAAATTTAGTCCAATTTTTTGATGAAAAGTTTTCTTTCTACTTGTTCAATGTCATGGTAATTCTGGATTCAATTTCACTTGTACATCTTGTGTCATTTATTATCATGCTACCAAAATACTTGAAATATTCAAATTTTTCGGTTGTTTTTTATCTATCGTAATCTCCAATGGGAATAGTTACCTTGAGATTTTCATTACCTCGATTTTTTCCACATTAATTTTCATTTCAAAACATCTTTCAGTTTCAATTAGCCTAGCAGTCAGGCCCTGTAGTATAATTTCTGCCTTAGCCAGTAACACAATATCAGCAACGTATTACACAGTGCGAATTCCTTGTTCTCCCACTTTGAAGTCTCCAAACCTTTCAACAGCCTCGTTGTTAAGGTACTGCCTGTACAAGTTGAATAGAATCGGTGACAAACAGCGTCCTTGTCTAATTCCTCTTCCAATCTTCTCCCTTCTTGTGTCTCCTCCGTCCAGTCGTACTTTAACACTCTGATCCCTGTACAGTTGGCTGATCAATCTTCTTTCGCCATTCGATACTATTTTCCTTTAAGAAATGAATTAAATTTGATGCGCTCCGTACCCTACCCCACATATCGCTAGTAATAGTCGATAATCAAATATTATGGCGAACATCTTTTATTATCAGTTATAAAACTGGATATCTACACTCACAAAAGAAGATTTACGTTTTTAAGATCGCTTCACTAGACATCAAAGTATTTGTAACAGTAACTGCAGTACCTGTACCTGAAATCGGATTATTTAAATACAAATTATAGAGTCAAACATAAAACTCAAGTTATTGATTTACGTATTTCTGAAACGAAAGAATTTAAAGATCTCTACGATTTATCATATTCCTTAATACACGATATGTCTAATTAATTACAACGGCTCTCTTAAAATGTCAAGAATAATCAGATAAAGTATACAAATTTGTCCTTCGCCTTTCTTGTACTGTTGACAAAAGTAACGCCTTTTTAAAATCTTTTAATCATATTACGCTATTACAAACATCCAAAGAGGGTGATCAAGCGAGAACTGTGCTGACTTTTGTGTTGGGTACACAGTTTTAATCTTATTTGCACCTACAGCAGTAGTGACTGAATAGCTGATGGCAGTTTCCTTTCTCTCTCCTTTAAAATGACAGATTAATGTTTAAAATTTTTCACTGTTATTTCCATCCACGCCTTCACTAAAGCCAACCTTCAAAGATATGTGGACGTAGCTACTGAAAATATCGTTAAATAGACATTACATATACATATATACACACACACAAACAAACGAACGAACAAACAAACAAACAAACAAACAAACAAACATACATACATGTATTCATAAATACATACATACATAAACGCACATACATAATACACATACATACATACACACATACATAAATGCATGCATACATACACATATATACATACACACATACACATACATACATACATACACACATACACATACATACATACATACATACATACACACATACATACATACATACATACATACATACATACATACATACATACATACATACATACATACATACATACATACATACATACATACATACATA
>Ga0123355_10019615_pt1 | contig 10769 bp, 9 predicted proteins | sample TergutEmb28metaG_3_FD_89872 | JGI IMG/M metagenome (GOLD analysis project Ga0123355, IMG submission 89872) | Embiratermes neotenicus P1 segment gut microbial communities from Petit-Saut dam, French Guiana - Emb289 P1 | ecosystem: Host-associated > Arthropoda: Insects > Digestive system > Gut ...
ATGGATATATTAATGTCCGAAACATGTTGAGCACATAAGAAGTGAAATAAAATAGCATGAATTGTGCTTCAGCCTGCAACACGGATACCACTCCAACCCAACCACACCGAAACACCAACACACATCGAACCAAGAACACACGACCAATGTAGTAATTCAACAGAATAGTCGTAAGCTACTGGTGATGGATATATTAATATCTGAAACATGTCGAGCGCATAAGAAGTGAAATAAAAATAGCAAGTGACATCAAGTTGGTCTTTTGTTTTCTACAATTACAACGATGCACGGTCCAATAAATATTAGCTATTCATATCTTTGTTTGTTGAGATGAATACTGGCTGTGTACTATGAAGATATCGTGGGACTCCGGAGTTACTTCAGGGAAAATGAGAGGGCAGTATATTTAAATGGGCCAAGACGGCTACCCTCCACATCTTTGAAACAACGTCTTTCTCACTGACTTTGTGATTCGATGTGTTAGTCCATAAAACTCAGTAGGCAATGTTAAATGACAAGGAATTAGCCAAACAGATTTTCACTCAGTCATCAACAAGAATGACGATAACGACAAAAGTGTCATTAATTGAACAAAACATTAAAATGTCTAGAGTTACTGATTATCATGTCCTTAAACTGTAAGAAGACAAGCAAGGTACGTGTTACATAACATTGCGATATGATCAAAAATGTATAAAGATCTTCATGTCCAGCACAAATTATTTTGTCAGATTTTAATGAAACTTGAATTTAACCGATAGCTTTTCAAAAATATCCTGAAAATCCGACCAGTTAGAGCCGAGTGATTCCATGTGTACAGACGGACGGACTGACGGACGGATATGACGAAGCTAATAGTTGTTTTTTTTTTTTTGCAATTTTGTGAAAGCGCCTAAAAATAAGGATAAAACAACCAGGAGTGATTGTGACATTTTAATGCTTCCAGACATATACACAATGTATGGAAATGAAACAGTACTTTCCATGAACTCCGTACTAAAACAAAAGAAGAGAACTGAAATTTGTGATGACTTTATGTCCGTGTATCATTAATGTAAATTCTGAAGTTCAGAGAACTACGTTTAAGTAGAATAAGAGATTAGGTCTACAGTAAATAGGACTACATACGTCAAACTAAGACATATAAGTCATCAATACAACATACGAACTTGAAAAGAATATTTAAATAAACTAACAATAAAATGGTATAATATATAGGCTTATATGACACAAATTTATAGCCTTCAATATTAATGCAATATAGAAACTGTAGAGGTTTGGTGAATAGTGAAAAGCAGAAAAAAGCACATATTATTTGTGACTAGTCAGCACCATCAAGTCATTAACACAACGTGTGCAACAGAGAAGACGGCCTTGGCTAAGACAATATAATAGGAAAGACAATTTGTGACAACACAAAGTCCTCAGACCAAACTACAAGTGTCCGCACACATTATTTCTTCCGAATGTCTTCTTACTTAGTCGGCAATGTAACAGGAAGAGTCAAATGAAAACCTTAAAATTGCGATAAAAATTCGAACCACAACTCGCTTGTCTTGTGAGTTTAACAATGATATTCATGGTTTGAAGAGTGGCCGACAGGTGGCAGTACGATACTACATAGAAAAATGAAGTCATTGTGTACCTTTTATGTTCAATAAATTACGAGATAAAACATATTTAAGGTTTTCATTTGACTTACCTTCGTGTTTATGTACAACTATCAAAATTTTCCTTTCTGCCTAGATAGAAGACACTTAATTCTGCCTTGCGAAAAATCCAGAACTCGTACGCAGTGACTGTACTTTATTAAAATCTGTTGCTGAATTATTTATGTCTGCATGAATAAGCTGGGAATGGAGAGTGAGAATGCTGCCATAACAGAAGAGCGTAGAGCGTCAAGGGATACCAACGAAAAAATACGAATATATTGGCCGTGGCACGAGAAGTTCGGAATTCGTAATGTAACTACGCTAATAGTTGAAAAGTTTTTAAGACTCGATATTATCTGCCAAAGAAAAGAGTACCGGGCATCCTTGGAATGACAGAGATAAGGGAAAACTGAAGAATTCGGAGAAAAACTCCTCTCAGTGTCACCTTGTATTTCATTAATCATACGTAGACTCCTCTGGGATCGAACCTGGGCATGAGAACCGTCATGAAATTTGACACGACGGGAAGAAATTTGCAGTCTTACGTCCTGCTCAGGAACCTGTGGCTGCTCTGACACCGCTCAAAGTGTTTCTTGTTGAACATTGCGTGATTCTTTACTAAGACTATTTCTCTCGCACGTTCATTTAGCAGGCCTACCGCAAGGTGCTGTGTCATGGTCTTATGTAACCACTGGTCCGCGCATATGCCGATACGCCACTTAAAGTTATAACTTCTAATATCACATTTCAAAATACACTCTTTTAAGGCATAGCATTTAAGGTTTTTACATACTGTATTATATTGGTTTTGTTTCTCTTCTCCCCAATTCCGAAGGCCTGACTGGCCAGTCTTTGTCACAATCACTTAGGCTTCCACCTGAACAAAAGTCGGTCATCGTAAAGAGTGGGGAACTAGACACCTCTGAAATGGAGGGAAAAAGTGATCCGTTTACAGGCCCGGTTTGGTCCAGAGGGTGGGTAGAGGTATAGCTCTATTCTTCCATGACCGCTGCACTAGAAGCGGGTGAGTGGTCAGCAGCACGCCCCGGCCGCCCTTTACCCCCGGGAAAGACCCGGTACCCATTTTACAGGAGGCTGGGTGGGCCCCAGGGCCGGTCTGAACGGGCGGAAAATCTTGCTCCCACCGGGATTCGATCCCGGACCGTCCAGCCCGTAGTCAGTCGCTATACCGACTGAGCTACCGGGCCCACGAAATGAAGGGAAAAATCTCACTATATTACACGGTGAAAAACAAGAAGGAGGATATTACTGAGTAACACGTACACTGAAAATTTAAAAACTTATAGATTCTTTTCTCTTTCTTTCCTTCTATCGAATACAAATTGTTTAAGCTGAACTGAACTACGTTTCTGTACAATACGTCACTAGTAAATAAACTGACCTTACGGTAGCGTCATTACATAGGGTACAAAAAAATCCCCGGGCATAGTAAATTCCTGTATGCCGTCCCTGTATATCTTCTAACTCAGAATTTTATGTGTTAGGAAATTTTAGGCTTTTTTTTTTTTGTTGGTTTCTCTCTTAACCTTACGTTAGGTGTTAGTGTTTGTGCAGTCTCCTCTCGACACTCTCTCCACTCTCTCTTTCTTTCCGTGATGTCAACAAGCAGAAAAGCCAGTACATGCTGGTTCTCGGAAAATTCACTGCCATTTTCCCGTAACATGAAATAGAAAAAAGTTAAGTGCCACTGCTGCCTCTATCGATTGCTTTTGGCGTCTGTCTGTTCTGTGACAAAGTGACCTCGCGTATCTCGCGTGTCACTTTAGACAACATGCCAATAACAAGCAGTCCGAAAAGTTGTACGTTTAGGGCTGAACGAAAACGGTTTGATTCCCAGGAGGGATAGAAAATATTCTGTTCTTAATCATAAATAATTCAACTCTGACGCCCAGTTTAATAGTGCAAACAGTTACAATTTATATCTCCTACAGGTGCTGATAGATAAGGAAAACTGTTTTTTATGCTTATTGGACCGTGCATCATTGCAATGGTTGAAAGAATAAAAGACCAACTTGATGCCACTTGCTATTTTATTTCACTTCTTATGTGTTCAACATGTTTCGGACATTAATATATCCATCATCAGGAGCTTGCGACTTTGCTGTTGAATTACCACACGAACCGAGAACACAACAACCGATGTGGTAATTCAACAGCAAAATCACAAGCTCCTGATGATGGATATATTAATGTCCGAAACATGTTGAGCACATAAGAATTGAAATAAAATAGCTAGTGACATCAAGTTGGTCTTTTATTCTTCAGGAAAAACTTACTTTAAAAGCACATTCATATCCCTTCGGAGCGCCTTTCCTTCTTTTTTTCCCCCCCGTTTGTACAAGAAATATGAAAAAAAACCCTCGATGGATGTTTATGAAATCTGATATTGGAGAGTTTTAAGAGAAACTGTTCATATGTTAAGAGTTTTATACATGTGAGGCACCTTCAATGACCAGTTTTCTTAAAACCTAGTAGGTTTTTCTGCGGGTATCTTGAGGGAAAAATGTTGCAGGCAGACTCTGTGCAGAATAATAAATAGCGAAACCAATGTGAAATGTGTCTATTCCTTAAGCTTTAATATTTTGCGAGATAATAAACGAGAATAACGTTATAAGAACATTTCCGAACTTAAATGTTATTAACAGCGAGCAGTGTTTTTCAAACTAATATACTTATTCCAATTCATACTGTAATAATCAAGGAAAAATCTAGGCTCATTTTGAGAGTTAAAATATTGGGGTCATAGATATGATATTGTACAAATGGCGATCGGTTGTTATATAACTTTTTACATGAAACTTAACTAAACAGAATCGTCTTGTGTTAATAATTTAAAGGCAGTTTATTGTATACACGTATTGGACTGTGTTATGTTTGACGCATCCATGGTCACATGCATGACTGGTTGGTTCGAAACTGAATTTGAAATTGAAATAATTTCATTAGCCATTTTAAACAATTTTCTCACAGCAATTTTCACTTATTGTATTGGTTTGGAATGTATATTGTAATTACTGTTATTATTGCCTCATGTGGATAACTACCTTATAATTGTCACAGTTTGGAACTATGTGTATGTATTGCAATTTTGTAATACATAATTGGACAAGTCCAGTGTTGCGTTTGAAACAATACGGATGAAAATAAATAAAATGTGAAAAGTAAAATGGAGTAATTAAACATTAGTAAGTTGAAATAAAATGTTCCTACATTTTAATGTCGAGTAAGACTTAGAGCATATTCTTAACACCGTTGTGCACCCGAGCTCGAGTGGGCAAGGGTCGTTCAGTAACAAAGTTTACGTGATGCAAAGTTTCGTAAGCAAGGACATACACTGATTGTGATTACATCAGACCAATTCCTCTCCAGGAATTACCGTACGCTTACTGCACTCACGCAAATACTTGACGGCCACAAGCTGTTAGGTAATACTAATGTTGAAACAGCTGTGACATACACGTGATAAAAAAGACCACTAAAGGAATAAATAAATTCGTCGCACTGGTTGATAAATATCTCAACTGTGGCGCAGACTACATGGAAAATTAGTGCAACAGCAATACAATGCATTCTGAGCTAAACGTGAACCCCAAATCTATGAACTACCAGCATATCTCCTGACTTACCCCCGTGCGTGTGTTTTAAACACACGAGGACCTCATTTCATTTGGCGAGACCTTAAATAACATCTACACTCAATTTTGTTAACGTTGTAACTGTCTATGAAATCAGAAAACGCCAGGGCCTGTACCTGTGACACACATCTGCAGTACCTTCTGTACACATATAACTGTACCTGTGACACATATCTGCAGTACCTTCTCTACACATATAACTGTACCTGTGACACACACCCACACAGTACCTGCTCTACACCTATGCCTGTACCTGTGACATACACTCGCAGTACCTTCTGTACACCCATACCTGTACCTGTGACATACACTCGCAGTAACTTCTCTACACCTATACTTGTACCTGTGACACACACTCGCAGTAACTTCTCTGCACCTATACTTGTACCTGTGACACACACTCGCAGTAACTTCTCTACACCTATACTTGTACCTGTGACACATGCTCGCAGTACTTTCTCTACACCTATACCTGTGCCTGTGACACGCTCGCAGTACCTTCTGTACGTCTATAAGTGTACCTGCGACACACACTCGTTGTACCTTCCCTACACTTATACCTGTGCCTGTGACGCGCACTCACAGTACCTTCTCTACAACTATACCTGTACCTGTGACACACACACGCAGTAACTTCTCTACACTTATACCTGTGCCTGTGACACACACTCGCAGTACCTTCTCTACATATATATATATATATCTGTGCCTGTGACAAACGCTCGCAGTACCTTCTCTACACATATACCTGTGCCTGTGACACACACTCGCAGTACCTTCTCTACATATACATCTGTGCCTGTGACACACGCTCGCTGTAAATTCTCTGCACCTATTCCTGTGCCTGTGACGCGCACTCACAGTACCTTCTCTACACCTATACCTGTACCTGTGACACACTCGCAGTACCGTCTATCTATACATCACACTTCAGACAGGACAAGACTGTGAATTATTGTGGGCCAGATGAGTAAGGGAGACACATCAGTACTTCATTTATATAGTGTAAGTTCCATAACTCATTCTGTATTTATCTTTCCCTTTTAAGTCTACCAGAAAGTACAATTTACTCCTTGATGTGCACTTCCTCACAAGCAACTCGTTTTGAAGGGATTGTGTGGGACAGGAAAAATGTACATTACTGCGGTGTACAAAATTTCCCTGGAAACATCTGCCTGTTCTCATTTTCATTGTAATTTATTATCTTGCACTAAGCCTCTTAGACACTTCTATTGAGGCATATGCAATACAATGCCACAGAATGATGATGGTGATTAATGCCGGAACCGACAACAGCCATCGCGGTCTTGTGTGGTGATCTAATGCAAGTATCATATAGAACACAGTAGATTAATTCGAATGACGCATTAACTGAAAACATTATGACTGATAAGTGAGTTACTTAAATTCGCCTTTTAAAATGTTTACCAAGCTCAATGTTGAATGTAAAAATTTGTTAATATTTTAATGGAAGGAAACTCTCGTGAATTATTACAAGAAATTAAACGGAACTTTTGTGAAGTGGACAAGTGAGAAGTGGCTGCGAGTTCTAAGGCGTCGGTCTGCGGGCCGCTCGCCTGCTGAGACTGTGGGCTCGAATCCCACCGAAGTTATGGATATTTGTCTATTGTGAGTGTTGTATGTTGTCAGGTAGATTTCTCCGCGACGAACTAATCACTCGTCCAGAGAAGTCTTACTGGCTGCAGTGAGTCGTTCAGTTTGATCTAGAAACTTAAAAAGTGAGGAGGCGAAAGCACTCGTCGGGCCGCAGAGCCATTCTAAAAAATTATTGTTATTACTCACAGTTGGGAACTTTCAATGAAAGTATTTATATAGGCAGAAAATCAACCAATCAGCGGACTCGGTATTAATTTATATATTAAGGGACCCGAAGAATAAACCCTTCTAATGAACTTAAAAAAACTGAGCAAAATAAAGAATATAAGTCAACAAATCCGTGCAATCTCCTGGTCTTTGTATAAGTTTCTCAACTTAGAACATTTTAGGTGAAGATTCATTAGCGGTAAGCATATTATCAAACCAATGGACCGCGCGGATCAACTGCCCACGAATTCTTACTGGACATATTAGATCTCTAAACCGAAAGTTTTTTCCTTCCTGCATCTTTGAAGGTAAGGGTTCAGTCCCAGACTTGTCCATAGGGAACTATGTTAGACGAAGCGGCAGCAGGACATGATTACGGTTATCCCCTGTTCCTTTTACTTCACCAGTGTTCCATGTACAAGTCACTTATGTAAAACTATACTATTTATTCCGTGCAACATAAAAGGTTAAAAACACACTCAAATATTCTTACTTCTTTTCGAGGGGATTTTTTTTTTTCCGGTTACAATATACTGTGGTGGGACCGGTAGCTCAGTCGGTATAGCGACTGGCTACGGGCTGGACGGTTCAGGGATCGAATCCCGGTGGGGACGAGATTTTCCGCACCTGTCCAGACCGACCCTGGGGCCCACCCAGCCTCCTGTACAATGGGTACCGAGTCTTTCCCGGGGGTAGGGGCGGCCTGGGCGTGGGGCTGACCCCCCACCCTATCTAGTGCCGAGCTAGGAAGAGTAGAGCTATACTTCTACTCAACCTAAGGGTCTTCGTGACCTATAAAAAAGGTTGAAACTTATCCTACTTACAATATATTTTATGTGGACACTTTTATAAATTTGGCAGTCATTGAAACCGTAACAGAATGAAGTCCAAGCTTCAGTTCGTTTGAAGCGGCGTGAAATTTGGGTCCTGCTACCGCAGTTTTCGTTAATTTCGTTGACTCTACGCCATTTTCTATCCTTCGTTGTAAATAAATTAATTACATACCACCTATCAGTCTGCATCTTTATAAAACTGTCAAGAAATTATCATAAAATAAATGTAAAAACATTTTTTGAGAAATTCATAATATTATCACACTTTTTAACAAAGTTTCAATATATATGACTTGTCTGACTTATTTCATTCCGTACTCCTATACTCACACACTTACACACATGTATATGTATAGACTTAAATATTGTCTATTATACACAAAATTGTTCAGGTCGCTGACTGACATACTAAATCTCTTCCTAATGTCATGTCAGCGGATGCCAGTGGCCGTGGGGTATAAAGCGTGGGTTTGCGGCCGCCCAGTCGTTGGGACTGAGGGTTCGAATCCCAGCGCGGACATAAATATCTGTCTCTTGTGAATGTTGTGTTATGAAGTTAAGGTCATTGCGTAGGGCTGATCTCTCGTTTAGAAGGGTCCCACCGAGTGTGGTGTGTCTCTGAGTGTGATCGTGAAGCCTTAATAATGAGGAAGACCTGGCCCACTAGGGGCTGTTGAACCATCGAAGAAAATGTCATGTCTATTCAGTTCTTTAATTTACACCAGTGACAACGAAGGGAAGTATTCTTTAATGGAACACTCATACATCAAAAGTTAAAAACGCTGGATATGGGAGAAAAAATATGAGCAGAGATAAACATTGCGTGTCGGCATGTTGCCAGATAATCCACATTCTTAAACTAGAATTTATATACTTGGAGTGATTCAGTATTTGGACTGTGTCTATTGCCCCTTTCTTAAAATACAATTTTATGGGGACAGGATGGGTTTGCGTCCTCGACAATAGAACAAGAGAAGCGTCTATATTGTTGGGCCACAGTAGGAAAAGTAATTCTGAACTTCTGGGCCTTAAAGTTTTACAACAGCTGGTTCTGTCAGTACTAAATAGGTAACTTATGTCCTTATATCAGTCTTTTGCCTGAGGACGAAAAAGATTGTCCCCGAAATGTTGTCCCTCCAATACGAAGACCAACCGGTTACTGCCATTTAAGGAAATATCACAAAGACATACAGACCTATACACTGTTTAGCAAAATACACCGTTTGAACATTGCGGCATGCGAGATTCTCACAACGGTGTTAAGATTAACGCTTTAGCAGGTGTTACATTTAGTTACCACTGTTCTTCGGAAAGTGTACCATTATAAGAAAGTGCTTAATGACGCCTTGTACCTGATAAACACACTATGCCGGAAAAACATTTCCAGGAATTCTAAGATACGTAGTAGATTCCTTCTCTATATTTCTCAAATCACGACTCACATACTACAGTACCATTCGATGCTAAATTGATTGCAAAGGGGCCGGGACGTGTTGTTGACAGCTCAGTCCAACTAGCGGGTAGGTTAAGAACAAGTGGAGCTATGTCGCTATCCCCCTATACGCCTTTGTGGAGTAGACAGGAAAATTTTAATGAGAGCGTCGGTAAATAAAAATAAATAAACAAATAAATAGCAATTAATGCGATTTTTACTGGTTGTTTGGTTTAAGATAATCGAAGCAATAGCGCAAGGGAATATAGGTACAGAGGCCTGTTTTCTAGGCTTTCGTGCCAAGTTGCTCTGTATATACGTGTATGTAGCCATGCTTCAGAGGAATCCGCGTCCTCCATCTTCAGCGTAGACAATAAAAACAACGGAATCCTCCAAAATGTTGGTACTCATTTACGAAATTGTATATCGTCACATCTCAGTAGACAGCAAACTTGAGATTTCACGCCCTGAGAAACTTAGCTGAAAATAGAGGCTGTACTGAATTGTTGGAGATACACTGATGGACAACACGTATTCCGACTATCCGGGATATTGCCACCTGCTGGTCTATCGACAAAAATACTTACATAATTCTTATTAGAGTCAATCAGAAAATAACACACACTTATGAAGCTTATATCGACGGCCCTGTCCACCGAATGATTTTCTTTTATAACGCTGACGTAAAACAGATATAAAGATGACTGTCAGGCAAAGCCAGTTGTGCTACAATGGTCGATAGCGCAGGGCACAGGCTTCTGTCAGCTGGCAATAGTAAATATCGTTGTACGATAGGTGAAAGTCCTCAGCTGTGGCAGGGAATATATATGTACAATTCGTGCAATAGAAGCACTATTAAATCTGAACTGTTACTATCGGAGGTGAAAGTAAAGAACTTACAATATATATATATATATTGTAACCATATTTTATGAAGGATCATCTAATTTGTCTGGATATAACACAGACTGTAGTACCAACAAAACATTTAAATTTGTGAAATAAAGCGGAATAATTATTGTCGCGCTAACAGTTGCATTTCGCAAAATCATAAAAAAAATGCTCACTTCTAAAATATGTACTTACATGGTTATTTTCTTGTTCTCATCCCACTTATTTCTAGTAAAATTTTCGTTCAATTAAAAAGCATAGCCACTTTACGTGGAATCACCTCTTATAAAGAGAGGCATTAACGTTTTTGATCTATTTCATATTCAAAGATCTATTAAAAGTTGCTCATGAACGATTTGTCCGCAGTTATTGATTTTTTTCTCTATATTATCTTTTAGAAATTAACCGTGGAGTTGTAGAACGAAGATTTACTGAAAAAAGTTTCGACTTGGGTTTAAATCCTACCCTGTTGCGCTATAAA
>Ga0123355_10019616_pt1 | contig 10769 bp, 9 predicted proteins | sample TergutEmb28metaG_3_FD_89872 | JGI IMG/M metagenome (GOLD analysis project Ga0123355, IMG submission 89872) | Embiratermes neotenicus P1 segment gut microbial communities from Petit-Saut dam, French Guiana - Emb289 P1 | ecosystem: Host-associated > Arthropoda: Insects > Digestive system > Gut ...
GCAGATGGTGAACCATTCCGCCCAGGTGTAGACAGATGGCGTTATAAAGATGTAACAGGCATGTACAACTGGATGGGCGAACCAGTCCAAGAAGGTGGCGGCTTAATGCGTCTTGAAATGATTTGGGCTGCAAATGACAATGAAGTATCAAACATTATGCGTGTAGTATTACCTCCTGAAGCAGAAGCTGTTGGTATGAGCATTATTGAAGAGCTATATCCTGCTGGAACAAACAATATTCCTGCATGGCAACGCGAACCAGGTTCTGTATATGCACGTGGTGGAGAAAGATTCCGCGCACATCATATTTATACTTTAGCTGTAGGTCTTAACACACCTTCACAATTATGGTATTCTTGGAGTAATTACGAGCAACACATGCGCCCAGGGTTTAACACTCATTTCCATGGTGATGACGAACTTCATCGCTTGGCGTGGGCAATGCGTTCTGTTGATGCTTCTCTGCCAGGCTGGTGGGATGTTTATATCGGATATTGGTTACAATTCCAACTTCGTTATAACTATGTAATGCCACTATTGCCATTGTATGCAGATGATGACCATGACTTTGTTCCTTTATGGCTTGGTAACTGGGAATCTCACGCAATTTGGGATTTCCGCACTGCTATACAAAGAGCATATGACGGACGCACTCGTTAATTTGTTTTCAAATTTGCTTTTGTCATAAATATGTAGTATAAAGAATGCCTCATCTCCTCTTAAAAAGGGGGTGGGGTTTTTTTATAAAAAATAGAAGGGTGTAAGAAAAATGTTAAAGTTTATTGGAAGACGCTTGTTTTATATGTGTTTGTCCATGATTGTTATATCAATAGTATTATTTTTGATATTTAGGCAAATGCCAGGTGACCCCGTTTTGATGTTTATGGCAGACCGCCAAGACGGTTTAACACCGGCACAGTGGCAAGCGGAATATGATGCAATACGAGCAACTTTAAATTTAGATGGACCTGTATGGCGGCAGTACATTAGTTGGATTACAAGGTATGTAACAGGTGACTGGGGGCAATCGCTAATACATCGCCGCCCTGTGACTGATATTATACGTGTACCCATTGGGTGGACAGTATTGTTAAATATAACTGCAATAACCATTGCATTCATTATTACAATACCACTAGGTATTATGTCGGCAGTAAAAAGAGGTAAATTTTTCGACAAAGCAACTATGGTATTTACAACAATAGGGTTTAGTATGCCCACATTTTTGGTTGCAATTTTGTTTATAATTTTATTTGCAGTATTTTTGCAGTGGCTTCCAATTCATGGAATGATTTCTCCTATACCTCCAACAGAAACGTTGGCACGCTTTTTTGATAGAGTACGACATATGATATTACCCATAATAACTATAACATTTGTAAGCCTAGCCGGTTTAACAAGGTATATGAGGGCGGCAATGTGTGATGCACTTTCTGAAGATTATATACGTACTGCACGCGCCAAAGGTTTAAGAGAAAAAGTAGTTGTATATTCTCATGCCTTTCGTAATGCGCTTGTGCCTATTGTAACTGTTATGACAGGTACATTAATGGGCTTGCTTAGTGGTTCTGTAGTAATAGAAACAATATTTAACTGGTCTGGTATGGGTACTACATTACTAAGCTCCATTACTGGCGGAGATTATGCAGTGGCAAAAGCGATTGTTGTATTGTTTTCTGCTGTATCTTTACTTTCCATTTTGGTTATGGATATAACGTATGGGCTAGTTGACCCACGGATTAAAGTAAGAGGAGAATAACTATGGCGACAAAACGAAGGTCTTTTCTTGGTGTGTATTTGCGAAGTTTAATCTTTGGGCAAAAAGAACTTATATCTGCAATGGAAGAAGAGCAGGTGCAAAGTCCTTTTAGAACAACTATGCGAAATTTTTTAGGCAGAAGACTAACTCAAATGGGAATAGTGGTTGTAATTGCTCTGTTTTTGATTTGTTTTATTTTACCAATATTTATGCCGCTTGATTTATCTTTTCTTGATACAAATATGGTACACCGCCCTCCAGGTAGGATTATGATGCGATATGACAGAACTTTACGCGGTGGAAACTTGGACCAAATTGCAGTAGGTTCTGGGTTTGCTGTTGGGCTTAACCGTAATGGTGATGTTTCTGTATGGGGGCACACAGAACAATTTGGTATAGACCTTGTGCCTACACGTGCCGAAATGGGTCCAATTACTCAAATTTCAGCCGGTCAAGACCATGTTGTAGCATTAAATGCATTTGGTTGGGTATTTACTTGGGGTAATTCAAATTTTAACTTGCCTAATATCCCTCCAACAATTCAAGGTAATGTTGTGTGGGTTGAAGCTGGTGTAAACTATTCAGTTGCATTAACAAATGATGGACGAATGCATGTATGGGGTTCTCGTCAAGCAACGGACACAAATATTATGCTTGGGCAACTTGGAAGTGGTGATGTTGTAACTCAATTTGTTACTAACCCAACTGCTCCAGTTGTATTGCTTGAAAATGGTTATGTTAGGTCATTAACTCGTCCTGGGCAACATGTATTTGGTAATGTGCCTGATGAAATTCAAGGCAGAGTTGTACAAATTGCACTTACAAACCGTATTGGTGCCGCAATTCTTGATGATGGTAGTGTTGCTACTTGGGGTTCTGCATTAGAATATGCATATCATGTACCTCATGAACTAATTGGTAATAATGCGGCACAAATTGTGGCTGGAATTCAACATTTTGTAGTGCTTTTAAATGATGGCACGGTTGTGGGCTGGGGAGAAGATTTCTATGGTCAGTCAACCCCTCCAAACCTTAGTAATATAGTAAGTATTTATTCAGGTTTTCATCATAATTATGCAGTTGATGCAAGTGGTAATATACACACTTGGGGGCTTAGAGGGTTTCTGTTTGGTACAGACAACCTAGGGCGTGACGTTTTCACGCGTACAGTTGCTGGTGGACGTTTAACAATGACTGTTGGTGCTCTCTCTGTTGTAATTATGGCTATTATTGGAGTTATACTTGGTGGTTTTGCTGGTTATTTTGGCGGAAAAGTGGATATGGTAATCATGCGATTTTCTGAAATTTGGGCAGCTATACCATTTCTTCCCATTGCAATTATATTAATTCACATCCTTGGCAGTGGTGTTTCAGAGCTTATGCGCGTTATAATTGTTATGGCAGTGTTAGGGATACTAGGTTGGACACCCCTAATGCGCATTGTGCGTGGGCAAATTCTGCAAACTAAAGAAGCAGAGTATGTGTTGGCGGCTCGTGCATTGGGTGTTAGTGAAGGACGTATAATTTTTAAACACATTTTCCCCAATATTATGTCGGTTATAACAGTTTGGTTTACACTAAGTTTTGCAGGCAGTATGCTAACAGAATCAACTCTAAGTTTTATCGGCTTTGGTATTACAGAACCAACACCAACTTGGGGTAATATAATTAATGCGGCTCTTGATTCAACTGTTGTAAGGAATTTCTGGTGGCGTTGGATATATTCCGCTATTGCAATCACCCTTGCGGCTGTTAGTATTAATATGATTGGTGATGGCTTACGTGATGCTATTGACCCAAAAGCACAAGAAAGGTAGGGATTTAAATGGAATCTCAAAGAGAATCTAATAAAGAGTCTAATAAAGAATCTAATAAGGAATTAGAATCAAAAGAATTGGATTTTAACAAAGAGTTTCGGAAGGATACAGCCGCTATTGCTGTGGCTACAAAAGAAGAACCCCTACTGGAATTAAAAGACTTACACACTTTTTTCGAGACAAAACGCGGAACAATTAAAGCTGTAAATGGTGTATCATACAAGGTTATGCCTGGGCGTACTTTGGGCTTGGTTGGTGAATCTGGTAGTGGAAAGTCAATTTCTGCAATGAGTATACTTGGTTTGCTTGAAGAAAACGGAAAAGTTGTTAGTGGAGAAATTTTGTTTAAGGGTAGAGATTTATCTAAACTTGGCAAAATGGAAATGAACAAAATCCGTGGTAATGATATTTCCATTATATTCCAAGAGCCAATGACCAGTTTAAATCCTGTTTTCCAAGTACGAAGGCAAATTGGCGAAAGTTTTATGATTCACCAAGGCATGAGTAAAAAACAAGCATGGGCAGAATCTGTAAAAATGCTTGCAGATGTTCGTATTCCAGACCCAGAGTCAGTATCTAAAAGATACCCATTTCAGTTGTCTGGTGGAATGCGCCAACGTGTAATGATTGCAATGGCGTTGGCATGTAAGCCCGATTTGCTTATTGCAGACGAACCAACTACCGCACTTGATGTTACTATTCAGGCACAAATATTAAACCTGATGAATATTCTCAAACGCGAACGTGGCACGGCTATAATGTTTATTACCCATGATTTGGGCGTAATAAACGAAATGGCAGACGATGTGGCAGTTATGTATTGTGGGCAAGTTGTTGAACAAACTTCATGTGATGTTATTTTTGGCAATCCAGAATTTTCACATCCATATACAGAAGGGCTTATGAATTCTATCCCACGCCTAGATACTCCACAAGGAGTTAAACTAGAGCCAATTCAAGGTACAGTGCCACATCCATTAGATTTACCTGTTGGATGTAAGTTTTGCACACGTTGCCCATATAGCACAGAGCGTTGCGAAAATGAAGAACCAGAACTTTATGAAGTAGCGGAAAATCAACTTGTACGTTGCTTCTATCCATCAAAAGGGGAGAGAAAACGTGGAAATAAATAATACGATAAAAAAACCACTTATTAGTATAAGAAACCTAAAGCAACACTTTCCATTAAAAGGCACAAAACGTGTTCTCAAAGCAAACGATGGAGTTAGTTTAGATATTTATGAAGGTGAAACAGTTGGTATTGTAGGTGAATCAGGCTGTGGTAAATCTACCCTTGGTAGGTCTATTCTTCAGCTATACAAACAAACCGATGGTAAAACTATTTATTATGGACGCTCTATTGAAGACATTATGCCTGATTATGCATTTGATATTTTCAAAAATCTTGAAAAACGTTGCAAACAAAACAAAGAAGATGTTACAAATGCAGACAAGTTGGAAGAAGAATACTATACAATGAAGGCAGAACTTCAAGGTTCAAATGATACAGCAAAGAAAAAAATATTACTTGCAAAACGTGCAGAACGTCGTGAGGCTCGTAAAAAATCCCATGACGATTATCTTACAATTGTTCATCTTGTTGGTGGGTTTTATTGCGCAAAACCTGAAGATTACGAGAGAATTACAAAGACTTTAATGGAATATCATAAGTCGGCTGTTAAAATACGTACTCAAAATGATAAAATAGAAGATGCACAGTTAGCAGTGGATGAGATGAAATACAAAGTTGATAATAAATTACGTGGTGGAAATAAAGCTAAGTATGATAAACTTGTATCCCGTTTAGAGCAACTTTCTGGCGCGGAAATGAATGCATTAAAAAAAACGCGGCAAGAATTTCAAAATCAGCTTGATAAAATTCGCGAAGATTACAAAAATGATGAAGAATTTCAAAAATATGAAGAGTTTCGTGACGAGGGTGTGGACCTTGCTCGCTTAAAATATAATGAAATGCGTTATTTGCGTAAGGATATGCAACTGATTTTCCAAGACCCTTTTTCATCACTTAACCCAAGGCTTACAGTTGGGCAAATCGTTTCAGAAGGTCCAATTACACACAAATATTTCCGTGGAAATGATGACCGTATGCAAGAATATGCTACCAATCTTATGGAACGCTGTGGGCTTGCTCCATATATGATTCATCGTTATCCTCACCAATTTTCTGGTGGGCAAAGGCAAAGAATTGGTATCGCGCGTGCGTTGTCTGTTAAGCCTAAATTTGTGGTTTGTGATGAGGCTGTTTCTGCCCTTGATGTAAGTATTCAATCGCAAATCATTAATCTATTACAACGCCTTAAAGAGCGACATAACCTCACATATATGTTTATTTCGCATGATTTGAGTGTTGTTAAGTATATTTCAGACCGTATTGCAGTTATGTATCTTGGGCATATTGTAGAGCTTTGTGAGTCCGAAGAAATGTTTAAAGACCCACTGCACCCTTATACTGTGGCATTACTTTCTGCTATTCCCACTACTGATGCCAACAAAAAGGAGATGATTATACTAGAGGGTGATATACCAAGTCCTGTTAATCCTCCAAGAGGTTGCAAGTTTAATACACGTTGCCCTGATTGTTCAGAAATATGTAGCGAAATTCCCCCAGATTTTATGGAAGTAAAACCAGGGCATTTTGTGGCTTGTCATAAATATGATGAAGTATAATAAAAATGATGAAAATGGTCAAAACGAGCAAAACGAAGCAAATGAAAACGTAAACGAAAATGAAAGCAAAAACAAAAACAAAAACGAAAACAATCAAGACAATGAACCTGTAGAAATGGAAAAAGGTGATTTGTTAGCTATAATCATAGCCTGTTTAGTTACAATATTACCCATTTTGCTTTTTCTTACAGGGCTAATTGTGTTGGCGATATGGTTTTTATGATAAACAATTTCTAAATCTAAAGTCGGGACGCGCAGGGGCGCGTCCCCTACATATGTATGCCCACAGCCCCTGTATCCATTATAATTATCAGGAGGATTTCATGTCTAATAATAAAAAGCATAAAAAACCCAAATATGCTATAAAACGCAAGTCACAACCAAACTGGCAATATTATGGTGTGAGGTTGTTTAAGCGGCTTGTAGTATTTGGTGAACCAGACCCAGATAGGATTGATGAATTTTACGAAGAAGAAACAAAAAAGCAGTATTTAGAAGAGCTTGTGTTGCTTGTCCGTGCCAAATCACCGGACCACGCCTTTGAAATAGCAGAAAAAAAGACAATGGAACATGAAAAGCCTTATTGGAATGTATACGGGCAGAGAGCCATATGGAGGCTAGTTGACTCCGTTGATTGTTTTATTATATATGACGAACTAGTATCAGGGGCAGAAATTTATTCAACTTATCACTCAACTAACATTAACAAAAAGCCTGATAAGTATATTGATGAATACTATGTTCCCCATTCAGGTTGCCGAAAGGGACGATTCTGGTAATATCCCTTTTTTTTTGTTGTAAAATTCGCTGTGATGACTTAAAATAAATAGAGCATAAAAACTTGAAAGAAATGAGGAAGTGCATGTAGGTATATATATCCCTACAGCGCGGTGAGATTATGAAAATTTCAAGAACTTTCATTATGTTGCTTTTGATAATGACAGCACTACAAGCGGCGAGTATGTTTATAATAGAAGACCTTTTACTCAGGGTTATTGTATTGGGTGTAGTTTTTGTTATCATTAGTATAATAGCCACTTATATTGTTAGGCATTCTGTAATCAAACCGCTTAACAAGGTTTTGGTTGAATCAAAAGAGATGTTTAATTTTGCCAATGCAAGTGATATCAAAATACGCAAAATTGAAGATATAACCAGTTCATTTGTATACATTCGTAGACAGATACAAGAAATTGAGTCTGAGCATGGTAAACTTATACATGAATATTTTGTAAAAGGTAATGTGCAAAATCGCATGAATGTAAGCAAATATGATGGCATGTTTATAGATATAGCAAAAAGCATAAATACATTTATTAACGAAAACGACCAAAATCTTACACAGTTGCTTGTTTTAATGGACAGGTTGTCAAAAGGTAAACTTGAAGTACTCACAGGCAAACAAAAGGGTATTTTTGCACAAATAACTGAAACATTAAAAGTGACAATGGAGTCAATTTCTTCCTATATAGTTGAAGTGGATATGACATTAGAATTAATGGGGCAAGGCAATCTTAACAATACCATTAAAAGGGATTATATTGGGGAATTTGATTTACTAAGGCGCTCTGTTAATTCTATAATGATACAGCTAGATAATACATTAAAGGATATATCTGTAATAGCAGACACAGTATCCAATGTATCTACAGAATTTTCACGCTCTGCAATGTTTGTAGCAATTGGAGCGCAACAACAAATGACTTCTGTACAAGAGCTTACAGAGGGTATTAATCAGATTGACTTACAAGCAAAAGCAAATGCCATAAATTCCCAAAGAGCAACAGAGCTTGCACGCTCTTCCAAAAATAATGCAGACACCAGTAATAGTGACATGGAACATCTTCTTCAAGCAATGGAGCAAATTACAAACTCCAGCAACAAAATATCTAAAATAATCAAAACAATTTCTGATATTGCCTCTCAAACAAACTTGGTTGCATTAAATGCCGCCATAGAAGCGGCACATGCTGGGGAAAATGGCAGAGGTTTTGCAGTTGTTGCAGAAGAAGTAAGAAGCCTTGCCATACGCAGTAGCAAAGCCGCAAAAGAAACAGATTTGCTTGTTCAAGATTCAATAGACAGCGCAAACCTAGGCATGGAACGCGCAAAAGATACAGCCGGTAGCCTTGATAAAATTGTAACAAATTTCCTTAGTGTTTCAGAGATGATAACTACTATATATGATTCCTCAACAAAACAAAGCCAGACAATTACAAAAATCAAAGATGATATCCAAATTATTAACAAAGAAATACAATCCAATGCCGCAACCAACGAGGAAACAGCAATCGCCGCCAAAGAATTGGATAACCAAGTTATGCGATTGCGCGAAAGACTTGCATTCTTTCAAGCAAAATCGTTTGGATTTTCGTTTCCATCCATAGCAATAGCCCATGGTTCTGCTTTATCATCAGACACATTGGACGCTGGTCAATTAAAAAATCTTTCTGGAAACCGTAAGACTTATAACGCAGGTGATATTATTGTTAATGAGGGTGATAAAAACACTTCACACATGTACTTTTTGCTTGAGGGTAACGTTGATGTTTACAAAGCCTATGGCAAACACAACGAAGTGCATCTTTCAACCCTTAAATCAGGCGACCTTTTTGGAGAAATGTCACTGTTTTTAGATGACCCACGCACTGCAACAGTTATTTCTCGTGGTGGGACTACTGTTCTTGAAATTCAGCGCGACAAGATACAGGGATTAATGGGTGATAATTCGGATATTGCCTATGCTATTATTGAAACTTTATGTAAGCGTCTTAAAGGTTTATTGTCAGATTTAAATGCTTATTAGTTTTTGAAGACCTTGGGGGGACGCGCCCCTGCGCGTCCCGCAAATAGTGCTACTAAAAAACGACCAGGACGCACAGGGGTGCGTCCCAGTCATGACTTTACTTTAAGTCTTTCATTGCAACAAAGTCCATATCTGTAAATGTGATATTTTCTCCACACATTCCCCAAATAAATGTATAACGCCCTGTGCCAACACCTGAATGTATAGACCAACTTGGTGATAAAACAGCCTGTTCATTATCCATAACAATATGACGTGTTTGAGAAGGTTCGCCCATAAGGTGAATCACACGAGTATTTTCTTCCATATCAAAATAGAAATATGCTTCCATACGGCGCTCGTGTGTGTGGCTGGGCATGGTGTTCCAAATGCTTCCTTTTTCCAGAATAGTCATACCCATTACCAATTGACAAGACTTTACAATATCAGGGTGTACATATTGATTTATTGTTCGTTTATTACAATTTTCTTGGTCTCCAAGATGTACTTTATTTGCCTTTTCTAAAGTAATGCGCGTAGTTGGATAAGATTGATGTGCCGGACATGAGTTAAAATAAAATTTTGGAGGATTTGCTTTATCAACACAATCAAAGCTAATATCACTTACACCCATGCCAATATATAAACCATCTTGGTTGTCTAATTCGTGAGTTGTGCCATCAATAGTAATTACACCTTTGCCACCAATGTTAATAATTCCGCCTTCACGACGTTCAAAAAATGTATCTACACCCATTTCCTTGCCAGCGGCTAAGGTTAGGCTTTTGGTTACAGGCATAATACCCCCAACAATAATGCGGTCGATGTGCGAATAAGTTAAGCTAACTTCATCTGGGCAAAAGACTTTTTCAATAAGAAAGTGATTGCGTAAATCTTCTGTAGTGTACCTTTTAACATCTTCTGGGTGATTTGAGTATCTGATTTCCATTTTCATTTAAAAATTTCCTTTCTGGTTGGTAGAGTAGTTTGTTTTTTGTGTGAAAATTACCAAATGGATGGTATCATCTTAATGATTGATTGTCAATATTGCTATAGTTAATTAACTCGTGAACAAAACATTCGTCATTCCGCACTTGATGCGGAATCTCTTTCTAAAGTCATTATGCTCGTGAAACGAAAGATTGTTTGATGTAGGGGACGCGCCCCCGCGCGTCCCGCAAAATGGCAGAGTGGGCGGGACGCACAGGGGTGCGTCCCCTACGGAAAATCTTTCATTACTTGAGTATAAATCCTCTTTCACTTTTTTTAAGATTATGCATATTATGTACTATACGAACAAGCCCAGCAAGGGCAGAATTACAAAAGACCTCTCTGGGCTTTATATAAAGGAGAATTGTTATGTTACTTGAAGGATGTATCCATTATGGCAATCGTTTCGAAAGAAGAGAGCCTAAAAAAGAAGTTGTTCCTGTAATTCCACCATTGTATAGAAGATTACGTCGTCATTTTCCAAGACGTTATTTTTAATAAATTCAAAATATAATTTCTGCAAAAGAAAGCCCCCTAAAACTTAGGGGGCAAATTTGTTGATTGGGGATGTTTGTTACTGTCAATGCATACTCGGTTAATCATTGTCATCGCAAAAACGAAACAACTTACTATATGTTAGTCTGGTGCGGATTGACAGAGTCCAACCCAAGGACTTATGCGCGTTCTACGTTAGCTGCTTGAGGGCCTTTAGCACCTTGAACAACTTCAA
>Ga0123355_10019617_pt1 | contig 10769 bp, 10 predicted proteins | sample TergutEmb28metaG_3_FD_89872 | JGI IMG/M metagenome (GOLD analysis project Ga0123355, IMG submission 89872) | Embiratermes neotenicus P1 segment gut microbial communities from Petit-Saut dam, French Guiana - Emb289 P1 | ecosystem: Host-associated > Arthropoda: Insects > Digestive system > Gut ...
GTTTAAGTTTGTGCTTTTCGCACCTTCGCCTGTAGCATAACATACATAAGGTGACAGCAGCGCGTCATGTTATGCACGAATATTTATTTTTTATTTTTTCAATACGAACAAGAAGCTCATCACGTATATGCCGTGGCTCTAATACCTCCACCGCTGTGCCGTATGAAAGTATATAGTCGTATATCCACCCGCCCAAAGCTGTACGCAGGGTTAGTGAGCCGTCTTTATTAACAGTTATATCCGATTCTGCAAACTCGTCATAAATCCTATATTTCGCATTTTGTGAGATAAAAACTCTAATCTCTATAAACTCTGGCGCTGGCGGTTCATCCATCGACGCAATTGTAGGGATTTCATACTCGCTACTATTAAATGGTGTACCCACAACAACCATGTTGCTAATGCGGTTAAACTTGAATACCCTATAATCGTTTTCTAGCAAACAGTATGACTGTAGATACCACGCCTTTGATTTGAACGACAATTTAAGAGGATGTACTTCACGCCCTTTGGATTCCCCAAACGGGCTTAAATAGTCAAAGGAAACGGAAACTTCACTGATTATGGCGTTTTTGAGCATATCAAACTTCGCATTATCTACCGCACTATGCCCCCAACGGGAAAAATCTACCTCTATCCATTCCTTGTTAGTATCATCAAAAAAGCTTCGCAGTCTGCTAAGTATTTTCTCTGTTTCTATAAGCCCTGTAGCCGACATGCTTTGTAACGAAAACAAAATTTGTTTTTGCTCGTCCTCAGAAACAAAGGCTTTATTTAACAGGAAACTGTCTTTAATAAAAATCCCACCACCTTTGCCCTGTGTGGTGTATATAGGTATCCCTGCTGTTGTTAGCGTGTCTATATCTCGCAAGATGGTGCGCTTGGACACTTCAAAATGGGTAGCTAGCTCGTTTGCGGTTGTTTGCTTTTTGTTCATTAGAAGATACACTATTTCGAAAAGCCGGTTGATGTGCATTTGTTCTCCTCCTGAAAAACTTTTACAAAACGCATGAATCGGGCTTAACGACGAAGATGAAGTCTAAAAATACTGATAATAATCCGTTTTAATCATCCCATTAAACAGCTTGCGCTTGGCGCGGGCTGTTTTTTTGTATGCAGTCTCGAAAAACTCGTCTGGGGTTAGTACATATACTGCCCAGCTTGTACGGTTAAAGATACGCCCAAGCTCTGCATACAAGCGCTCGGCTTCGCGGGCATCGCTTAAGCGTTCGCCGTATGGGGGATTTATTATGGCTATGCCTTTTTCGGCGGGGAGGGTTATGCTTGCGGCGGGCTTAACTTCGAAGCGGATACAGTCGTCTACACCTGCCAGCTCTGCATTGGCTTGGGCCAGCTCAATTGCTGCGGGTGAAATGTCCGAGCCGTAAATTTCTGGCTCTACGTTTGTGCGTATGGCGGCATAGGCCTCTGTCCGCGTGGCTTTCCAGTAGTTTGCTGGTATGTTGGGCCATGCTTCGCTTGCAAAGCTTCTTGCCAGGCCTGGGGCTATGTTCTTGGCACGCATTGCCGCCTCTATGGGCAGGGTGCCGCTTCCGCAACATGGGTCCATAAACACCTGGCTTGGCTTGTGGCGTGCTATGTCTATCAGGGCAGCGGCCATAGTTTCCTTGAGCGGGGCCTCGTTGGAGCGTGCGCGGTAGCCCCTTTTGTGAAGCCCGCGCCCTACACCGGTGGTATCCAGGGTCACGATGGCTATGTCTTTATGCAAGGACACACGGATGGTAAACTCCGCACCGGTTTCTGCAAACCAGGAGACTTTGTATTTCTGCTTTAACTTTTCTACCACGGCTTTTTTGGTGATGGCCTGTACATCCGGGGTGCTAAAAAGGCCGGATTGGACAGACTTACCGGTTACGGTAAACTTGCCGTCTTTTGGGATCCACTGGTCCCAGGGCAGGGCCTTTACCTGCTCGAAAAGGCTGTCAAACGTCGTGGCCGGGAACTCGCCCATCTTTATTAGCACCCTGTCTGCACTTCTTAGCCAGATGTTGGCGCGGGTTATTGCCGCGGGTAGGCTTGTATTTTCTTGTGGGGTAAACTCCACACGGCCATCGAAGCACTTTATGTTGGTAAATCCTAAGCTAGTGACTTCCCACTTTACTATCGACTCCAGCCCAAAGGCGGCTGTGGCTATTAGGTTTTGCATGTCTATCTCCATTCTAAGGCTTTGTGCAAAGTAAGCAGAAAATTGGTTTTGATACAATTGGTAAAGGCGATAAATGCAGTACGCACCTTATTCCACTATACGTATCTGCCCCCAAGACACTGTAGGGTCGCCGGCCCTCCATGTATGAAACTCCCTAACCGGAATCGGCGCTACTGCTATCTCGTTACTGCTTCGCATCGATGTTAGCTGCCCGGGGACAGTCAAGGTGTCTATCTGCTCATATCTGATTTGCAAGTTGTCTCGTATAACCAGCCGTACTTGTGTAAACTCGTCTGGGCTTATGTTGCCGGCTTCATCACCTGCAACCAGGGCAATGTGGCTTCGCTGGTCTGCCAGCACTTGCATGTCGCCCATATTTTGCAGGTACGCGGTCAAATCATGTGAAGCTATTACATTCCCGCTTTCTGTTTCTATATACAGCACTAGGGAAGTAACCATAAGCTCCGGGTTGCCGTTGGTTTGATTTCTAAAATAGGTATACAGGCTAACGGTTGTGGGCATGTTTGTCCCGGAAGTAATGTTGCGGCTGTTGTGGTAAATAAAGCGGCCGCAAAGCTGGTCTGCCAGGTTAAAATGCATAAGCTCACCGGTTGTGATAGTGTCGCCGCTGGCAGTAAAGGTGAGTGTATAATTATCTTGTAACGGCAAGGTCATAGCCGCAGCAAAGCGCCCATCACCAGACGTGCTGGCCACGGCACCTATTGTCTGCCCCGCATGGCCCCTGGCTGTGACACTTATAGCGTCTGCCGGGTTGTGTTCCCTAAGATTAAACGACACTTCTACATCCACAGTTGTAGTTGACGCATGGAAGGCATGGATATGCACTGTCTCGTCAAAGGTTGCCCTTGCGCTTCGTGCAATTTCTTCGCTAACCTCGTCTAGGCGGCCTTGTACTTCCCACAGTGTGCCACGGGTATGTTGTGCTTCGTGGAAGTTGTTCACCTGACTGTTGGCGATATGGTTAATTTGCATCTCAAGGCGCGATATACGGCGGTTGGAGCTTATGCTAATAAATAGCAGTGCAACAATGCCTATTAATAAAAACACCATATATTTAGGTTTTTCGGTCATCGTAGTCCCTCCTTTATTGCACTCAGCCCAATTGCGAGGGGTGCTTGAAAAAGAAATCTACCCGTGGTTCTAGGAATTTGAACTCGTGGTTATCTTTCATAAAAAACCTCATGGGCTTGCGGATATGCTCCCAACTCCAAATTTCATCGCCAAAGCACAAGTACTCTGCAACGCGCTGTGTCCCTTCCGGGGCGAAGGGGTGCAGCAGCGTAGCCGCTACCCGCACTGCGTGGAAGGCATCAAGCAGGGTCTGTGCCCGCATGGCGGTTGCGTCGCCGCCTTCCTTGTCTATGGCGTCTGCGGCTTTTGTTTGGGCAACCCACGCCTTGTTTGCTTCACGCAGGTACACATCCATCAAGTCTATTACCTTAGAAAACTCGAAGCGGTACATTGCCCACTCATGCTCTGTTATCGTGGTATTGGCGGTGGCTGTTGTTTCTGCACTTGGCTCGCCTTGTGGCAGCGTGCCGCCAAAATATTTTTGCAAACTATAGAAACACGACCGTGTTAGCCGGTTGAATACATTGGTTAGGATATTGCCCTCTGCCAAGGTAGCGTCAAAGCCTTCTGCGGCTTTCCCTTCCAGCACAGCTTTGGGGTTGAAACTGCCGCTGTTGCTTTGCAGGGCCATGTGAGCAAAGTGCATCCGCAGTTGTTCTTGTGTGTAGTGGTCCAAAAATTGTGCTGCACCTGGGGGCTTTACGGCACCACTTGTGCTGGCCTTCTTGCCCAAGTAAAGCGCATGACGGTTGGGTACGATTACCGGCAGGTTTGTCATCTTGTCGCGGTCGGCTATCTCGTTAAAAGCCATCCACATACCCATCTCCGCAATGGCATAAAAGTAAATATTGTCCTCACCCACAAACTGATATTGCCGTGCGTCTGGGCTAAACCACCAGTCTTCCCAGCCGTTTGTGCTGCCGCTTGTTTGCTTTAGATATGCCTGGGTAAAGGAAATTGGTGCCCACAAGGACTCCGGCCACACCCAAAATGTCTGGCCATGTATCCCGTCTTTTTCTGGCACAGGAATGCCCCATTTTACATTTCCGGACAACCTAAAGGGTACCAGCGTAGTGCCGGTACGAAACCTTATGCCGTGGGCGCGTAGTACTGCACATGCTTCCTCGCGGTCTTTTAGGGTTTTTAATGTGATTGTTGCGGATTTGTTTTGTTCGTTGATATCTAGTACATGCTCTGGCATTTCCGTACAGGCTTTGCGCAGATTGTCGAAGTCTTCGGTTTTTACTAAGATGGCAGGGTCTTTTAGGAAATCATCTATATATGCCAGCATAAATTTGCGGCTTATGCCTTCATCTCTTAGCTGTGTTTGGCGCTCTTTTAACTCGTATGCAAAACGCTCCAGGTCAAAGTACCAGTTTTTTACCGCACGTAGTGTTGGTGTCTTGCCGGATGTTACTGCTATAGGCGCTATCAAGTCTTGGGGGTTAAACTGGTGGCCTAGGCCACATTCGCTTGCATAGGCCTTTTCTGATTTACATCCTACAATGGGGCAACGGCCTTCTACTTGCCTGTCGTTGAGTACAGCGCCGGTTTCGTCGTCATAAAACTGCTGCACTTCCTCTATGCGCAGGTAGCCGCCCTTGTGCAGCGTCTCAAATACCCAATTAGAAACCTCATCGTGAATCTCCCCTGCTTCGCCAAGGCCAGAGGCGGCGTATAAGTTGTGGTATATACCGCATGTTTCAAACTCCGCCTTTTGCGATAAGTGGTTGGACTCTACAAAGTCGCGGATACTGCCTGTATACCCATCTTTGACCAGTGCCTCGTATTTGACCTCTGGGCCCGCGCCGTAGCAGTCTGTACCGGATACGAAAATTACGTTGTCTTTGCCTATGCGGTCACGCAAAAACCGCGCATAAATATCTGCATGTATATGACAGCCATATACATGGCCAAAGTGAAGTGTCTTTTCACCATAAGGCATACCACCTGTTATTACGGCACGTTTTGGGAAATATGGGACTGTGGACATTTTTATCACTCTTTCCGGATTTTTTTCAATATTAGCATATTGTTAGGATACAAGCGACTTTTGATACGGAATAATTCGCAATAACCAATATAGACGAATGCAGCACAATAATGTAAACTCACAGTACGACATAAAACGTATACGGAGGTAAAAAATGAGCATTATTCGCGATGCATCCCTGGCCACTGCAGGGATTAAGAAAATCGAATGGGTAAAGGGCTTTATGCCGGTCTTGACCCAAATCAAAGAGCAATTTGTCAAAGACCAACCTTTTAAAGGTATGCGCATAGCCATATGCCTTCACCTGGAAGCAAAAACCGCCTACCTGGCCCAAGTGTTGGCCGCAGGTGGTGCAGAGGTAGCCATCACCGGCAGCAACACCCTGTCTACTAAAGACGAAATATGTGCAGGGCTTGCCGCAGATGGCAAGATAAAAGTATACGCCATACACGACGCTTCAGAAGAAGAATACTGGGACCATCTCAAGAAAACCCTAGAGTTTAAGCCCCACATTATAGTAGACGACGGCGGCGACTTAGTAACTCTGTTGCACGGCGAGTTGTCTGCTTGCGCAGAGAACCTACTGGGCGGCTGTGAAGAAACCACAACAGGCATTAACCGCCTAAAAGCCCGCGTGCGCGAAGGCAGCCTAAAATTCCCGATGATGGCCGTAAACGATGCGGATTCTAAGCATCTTTTTGACAATGTTCACGGTACGGGTCAATCTGTATGGGATAGTATTATGTACACAACCAACGTAATGCTAACAGGCCGCGATGTAGTAGTTGCCGGTTACGGCTTCTGCGGCAAGGGCGTGGCAATGCGCGCCAAAGGGTTGGGTGCCAGAGTAACCGTTACAGAAATAAACCCATGGCGGGCAATGGAGGCCATAATGGACGGCTTCCGCGTCATGAAAATGGACGATGCCGCCAAGATTGGTGAATTCTTTGTAACAGTTACAGGCTGTAAAGACGTAATTGTTAAGCGCCACTATGAAGTAATGCGAGACAATGCGTTCTTATCCAACGCCGGGCACTTTGACATAGAATTCTCTAAAACAGACCTGGCCGAAATGGCAACAAAAATAGAAAACCGCCGCCCATTTATAGAAGGCTACCACCTACCCGACGGGCGCGTGCTTAACGTACTGGCCGATGGCAAACTAGTAAACATAGTAGCCGGCAACGGCCACCCAGCAGATATCATGGACATGAGCCTGGCACTGCAAGCCATGGGATGTAAGCATATAGCCGAAAACGGCAAAAAAATGGCCCCAGACTTGTACAACGTGCCCCTAGAGCTGGACCGCCAAATTGCAATGATGAAATCCGCAGCTATGGGCCTAGGGCTGGATGTACTAACCCAAGAACAAGAAGAATATATGAATGGTACAGGTGACTAATATATAAACTATGTAACTTTCCTAGCCGGTTCCAATTGGTTGCAACTTGGAACCGGCACTACATATGAGCAAGGGGGATTTATTAATGTTTTGTTCTGCCTGTGGTAGTAACTGTGCATCTGCATCCAGCTCATTTTGCCCAACATGTGGCGCTAGACTACATGCTGCGGCAGCCGCTTCACCGCAAAGAGGCATTGCGTATATACCGCCCAACGCCGCCAACAATGAGGCCCCAGGCAAGATATTGTTATTGGTTACGGGGATACTATTTATCGTTTTTGGTGTGATTAATTTTTTCATGGGCGGGCTTTTGGCAATATTGTCTGTTGCACTTGGTACGTCATTTGAATCTATGTTTGATATTTTACTTCCATTTTATTCAGTGCTAAGGGGTAGTTATAGCTTTGTAATTGGTATTTTGGGGATAGTATATCGCGCACGCCCCCAAAAGGCCGGCCTATGTAAAATCTTCGCAATTATAAGCATCGCACTCAATGTACTGGACATAATCTTTGGATTAACTATTGCTGGGACTGGGGCTGTGGACGGTACTTTCTTTGTAACAGTAGTGGTTATGGCCTTACCTGCATTGGCGATACCTTCTGTTTACTTTTTGGGTGCAGTTAAAAATCACAATGCAAAAATCAGCAATGCAGAAGCCATGCCAGGAGGCCACTATGCAGCGCCGCCATCTGTATCCGCTCCGCGGCCAATGTACGCGTCAGTTTCTGCCCCAGCACAGGCCGTTTCTCAACCAAGGGCAATGACTATGCCCGTACAAACACCCCCAAAAAGAGCAATATTCGAGTTAAGAGATTACAACGGTAATATAACATTCCGCATCGTTGACGAAAAATGCTACGACACTAACAACACATGGCTATTTACAAAACACGACGGCAACCTATACGATGCCACAGGCCGGTGGCGGTACGAAATCCACGGTGACAGAGTATATGACACCAACGGCAACTGGGTGTATACAGTGCACCAGTATGTTTGAAGAGGGGCCAACTAATGAGTTTAGAAGCCTTTACGGGCAGAGCGCAAGCGTATACAAAGTCTCGACCAAGCTACCCCGTTGAAGCTATTGGCTATATTAGCGAAATAATGCCGCAAAATACCATCATCGCTGATATTGGTGCAGGAACAGGAAAATTTACCGAACTTCTTGCCATACATAATTATGAACTTTATGCCATTGAGCCCAATGCAGATATGCGAGAGCAACTTACAATTGCACTTGCTACATTCCCGAATGTAAAAATCATTGATGCGACAGCGGAAGCCACTACGCTTGCCAACCAAAGCATTGATGTCATAACCTGCGCACAGGCGTTAAACAGGGTGGATATAAATATGTTTCGTACCGAATGTCGCAGAATTGGGAGGGCAAACCCTCTAGTAATTTCTTTGTATAACTACGAACGCGACAAAACTCATAGTGTCTTGAGATATGAAAAATCCACAACTGCTTTTTACAAAAATCCAATAATTCGAGAGTTCCCAAACCCAATTTACTTTACGCGAGACAGGTGGTTGCAATACCATCTGTCTATGGAGGGTGTTCCACAAAAATCTGATGCAGAACATGAAGCTTACTTTGCACAACTCAACGAAATATTTGACCAGTCTAATGAAAATGGGGTATTGCTGCTTGATTTTGTGACAAATGTGTATGCGGAACGGATTGGATAATATAGTGTTGTTGTATTATGGTTGATGATAATACGGGCGTTTGGATGGTGAGGTTGATACAATAACACGCCATGAGGAGGAAAGTATGGACGACATTAAAAATTATGGTTCATTTGTCAAAATTGAGCCAATTTTAAAAGGTATGTCTGATGATAGGAAGTATTGTGTTACCACCACGAATGGAACAAAATACTGTTTGCGAATTGCATCTGCTGAAAAATTCGCAAACCTAAATCATCAATATAAAATCCTTAAGCAGGTTTCACAAATCGGCGTACCGATGTGCCAACCAATAGACTTTGGAAAATGCAAAGATGGCGTATATACATTGTACTCTTGGATTGAAGGAGAAGATTTAGTAACAGCGTTACCAAAACTTACTGAAATTGAGCAATACAAATTAGGGTTAAACGCTGGCCAAATCCTGCGCTTAATACATTCTATCTCCAAGCCAGACAATCAAAACAACTGGGAAATTGAATATAACTATAAGGTTGATAAAAATATAAAACAATATCGTGATTTTGAAATAAAATTTGATGGTGGGGATAATTTTGTTAGATACATTGAGCAAAACCGTTATTTATTAAATGGGCGACCTCAATCCTTTAAGCATGGTGATTATTCTGTTAGAAATATGATGTTATGCAATGATGGGCTAATAATTTTGGACTTTGAAAATTATGGCTACAGCGACCCATGGGAGGAATTTAAAAGAACTGTATTTAGTGCGGAGATAAGCCCGCATTTTACTACTGGGCAAATTAACGGTTACTTCAACAATAATGTACCGCCAGAGTTTTTCAAACTGCTTGCATTTTATATTGCAACTACTTATATCCCCGTACTCCCTTGGGCTGTTACAATCAACAAGCAGGAAGTTGATTACATGCTGAAAGTATTAAGCAATATTACATTATGGTTTGACAATATGAAAAACCCAATACCAACATGGTATTTAGGGGATTTTAATTAAGATTTGTACTTTACACGAAAGTTCGATTAATCGCGTTATGGTTCTAGTCTCGTGTTCATGTGCCGCAGAAAGGGTGCAAGTGTAAGCGCGATCTTTAGCAAGTATATCGTTTTATTGAATAGATTATCTAAACATCATGCCCTTGCAACGTAGAAAGTCCAGAATAAGGTTGTTTAACGCTTCCAGTAACTGTATCAATGTTACTGTCAAGACAGGGGTAATGACGTTGAGTTTAATACAAATACACAATACCCTTAGAAGTTAAAGTCTGCGACCAGTTTAACCAAACTGAGCGCAGACTTTAACTTTTTTTCATTAATTTGTGTACATCGCAGACTAAGTCGAACGATGAGATAGCCATTTTACTACAATTGCTTCAAATTATTCCTTTGTTGTATAGCCAATTAAATGAGAAACAGTTCAGCCCGAGCCAAAAATAGCGGACGCTTCAACGCTTTTTGGCGACAGGCTGGACTGATTTCGAATTAATTGGCTATAGCAATCCATAGTTCTGGCTGGTAAGTCGGGACATCAATAGTTGTGTCCATCGGAAATACTTGTGCTGTAATGAACTTATCTTGTTTATACCCGCTTGTTGGAAGCCAATCACTCAATACGCGGAGATGCAACTCACTTGTGCAATCGTGAGGCTGGATATTTCACCATCCAAGTTGTTTTCGATATAATCGACAACCTTGTTCATACGGTCAAGAAAGTCCATTCAAAAACCTCCTTTCTATTAATATTTTAGAGGAAGCTTTATTTATTATCGACACATTTATCGTGCAATTTTGTGTGATGTACTGCAAGAAAGACGCTTATCTGTTTTATGTAAATGCTACAAAGCAGTCAATACAGTACCTTAACACGATTGCTTATGTAAAGAGATTTTGTTTACAGGGCTTTACGTGGTATACACCATGCTGTATAATATATATAAAAAAATATTGGAGGTCTTTTTATGGCACAAACAACCGCAAAACAATCAACATCAATAAATGTAAGAGTGGATGAAGAAGTCAAAAGGGATTTAGATTTTTTACTTGATAAGCTGGGCCTAAATGTTTCGGTAGTTGTTAATATGCTTTTTCGGCAGATGATAATGGACGAAGCCCTACCTTTCCAGCCAAAATACAAGCGCAAGCGACTAACAACAGAAGAACGCTTGAAAAATTACACTGGCGATTATAAAACCGAAGAATGGGACACAGGTGAACCCATAGGCAGAGAGGTATTTTAATGGCTTATATTCCGAAACAAGGCGATATAATAAAAATGGACTTTAACCCAACTAAAGGACATGAACAGCAGGGACGCAGACCAGCCCTTATAGTTAGCAATGCCAGTTACAATAAATTTGCTCGTGGTGTGGCTATTGTATGTCCTATAACAAATACAGACAGGGGCTTTCCGTTGCAACCTAAACTTGACGATAGGACTA
>Ga0123355_10019618_pt1 | contig 10769 bp, 3 predicted proteins | sample TergutEmb28metaG_3_FD_89872 | JGI IMG/M metagenome (GOLD analysis project Ga0123355, IMG submission 89872) | Embiratermes neotenicus P1 segment gut microbial communities from Petit-Saut dam, French Guiana - Emb289 P1 | ecosystem: Host-associated > Arthropoda: Insects > Digestive system > Gut ...
AAAAAACCCCTTTTACTTTTTAAATTCGTCCTTTTCCATTAAACCAATTAATTTTTCCCAAAACACCCCCCCCCCCCAGCACCCCCCCCCCCACAAACGCTGCCTTTGATACGCATACAGAAGTTCATTGCTGTTGTGTGAAACGGCAAGTAGGTGGTCTCTGGATATACAGGATCAGGCAGAAAAACCTGACAATTTTTAAGTTACAATAAAATGAAAAGTACGCTATCTTTTTACTTGAATTTATTACTAAAATTATCTTTATCTTAAAGCATTTTAATTACAATTTTCCCTTCCTGAACATAGTGTCTGTGAGGTGGCGTCCCTTGTTGTCAGCACATTACCGCAAGCGGAGGACTTCTGACAAAAGCCTGACGCAATCGTTCGATGTTCTCAGCAGTTCTAAGTGAAGGCTCTCTTCCTGGACGTCTCCTTTTTTGCGGCAGACGCTGTTTCTCTGCAGTTTCTCACCCACAACAGTACAGTATTGCCACTAGTGACACTCGTTCCGATGAATATTGAAGTGCCGACGAAATATCCGCTGAGTCACAACGACAGAACCTCTGTTTTAGCAATACATCTCCACAGTGAAAGCCCGATACTCTACAGATCAGCGCTCCATGGCAACTGAAATGCTTTGAGTCTCGCTAGAAGGGCGCTCAAGGACAAATTCCCCATGACAACGGTTCCACTCACAGCTGTGTTGCCAAATCGTCAGGTGTTTCTGCCGGACCCTGTACATTGTGCTGTGAGTGTTCTGCGCAACCCGGTCGCGCAGAACATTCAGACGTCGATTTGGAGCTTTGCCAGAGACGTAATGAATTCTCAAAAACATAAGGCTTTATTTACAAAGTTGTCTCCACCTCTTGACACAACGCCTGTTAATATTTCCAGTATCGTAAAAACACAACGTTAGCCAAAAACACAACGTTAGCCAAAGTTAAAGCGAAATTCTGTCATGTCACAATTCGCGTAGTTCCGTGGATTAGAGCAAAGATTAATGGTAAAGTGGTACCAACTGTAAGTTCTTCAGAAGAATTAATACTTATAAGTATGTTTTTTCCTTCTTACTACACGCATTTTTTTCAAAGATCCTTCATGTATCACATATATCACAAAAATGTATCCCTTCTTATAGAGGATTAATATTTTCAGTTGTTTATAATTCTTTTGACTGCACACTGTGATTCTTTTCTTATGAATGAAATCGTTAGGAAAGCCTGCCTGTACAAGACACATTAAGAACAACCACTATTTTCGTGCCAGTTGAAGGAAATAAAATGTAATAATATTAGATTAAAAAATAATTAATTAGAAATTGTACAAGAATTTGAATATTTGTCTTATAGCACAATAAATGATATTAAAACATAATTTTAAAAATCAGAAATAGTCCAATTCAAGCATATGCATTTCCAAAGTGGACCACAGAACACAAGATTACTTCGCAGTGCGAAAAATTAAACATATCTACGAAATCCCTACTCTAATATGCAACCAGTTCTCTCGGGAAAGTTTTTCTTTCCTCACTCCGTATTTTCCGGAATATAAATTCTTTAAGTACAAAAGAAAATTAGGATAAGAAAAATTACACCTGAATTTAAAATCTATATCGGCGTACTTAATATAAATCACGCGTTTATCTCCTTATTAGTAAACTCATAGATTTGAAAGCTTATAACGAAGGGTTTCTCCTCGTTTTCGTAAATTCGACCACTTGAAGTAGATAGTCTAATACAGGAAGCTGTTGCAAGTCTAATTTATAGCAACACGCCATTATTGTTTTCAACGAAGAATCCTCCTGACACTGGACGGCACAATGCAGAATATTAAGGCTCTAATTTTAGCCTAAAAAGCCGTATTCGCACATCTGCATATGGAGTTTCTTAGCTGATCAGTATTTCTTTCGCAAAAGCAGATGTCATAGGTAATGCAATCACATTAGAGGCCTGGGCAGGCCCTGAGGGTTACAGGAGGTTTAGGCTCCCAGATTTCAAGACAATCGGCATCTTAAGGTGGTAAGGTTGTCAGCCGTACGCACCGGCCGCCGTTACCGCCTAGGAAATATTCCCGGTACTCATTTATGTTAGTAACTGAGTCAAATCCAGGGCCATAGTTTGGCCGGAAGGAATATGTCAGTGAAAGATTCCAATGAAACCATCGGGAATCGATCGAACCTGCGAACTTCCGACTTGTTGTGCAGTGCCTCAACCAACTGCGCCACCGCGTGCCCCAAAAGCAGAAGATGTAGAAGTGGAAAAAAGATACAGGACGTACAAAATAAAAGAAAGCACGCTACAAAGAACACCACTTTGTCGCCAAACTCTTCCATTAATCACGACAAAGTGAAGCTTCGTTTCTTTGCACCAGAGTGACGGACACTGCCTTCCATTTATAGGGCAGTGCCATCAGTATCAACCCTTTAGAAACTAAAATTAAACTGAATTGTATAAAAAGAATCAATTCGTACCGCACAGAAAACAAACCGATTTTATTTTTACTCTAAACATCCCGATATTTAAAATAAAGTATATTAAAGTTATCCGAATGTTACAATTTTCAGAATTTATTATTTTTACGACATGTTTCGGCCAATCTAGGAATAACCAAGTATGATACAAAATATACAGGGCGAGTCTCTCGCTAGAGGCCCCAAACTATTGTCTATGTATACAGTCGAACAGCGCGGGTTTCTCGTTCGTAAATACTGGCAAACAGGTTCATTTAACGCAAGCCAGACGGCATTTCGAACGGAATTTGGTGAAAGACGTGCACCATCGAATTGTTGCATCCAGAAATTGGTTAAAAAGTTAGAGACAAGGGGAAGCCGCTCTAACGCCTGCCGACTTCTTTCTTTGGGGCCTATTGAAGGGCAAAGTGTACAAAAATGCACCCCGCAAATCGAACAACTCAAAGACGCTATACTCTTAGAGATTCAAGCTGTCAACGTCGACACTTTGGAAAAAGTATTCCAGAATTTGGAGAAACGCATTCAAATGTGCTTGGATTTGAAAGGAGACTAGTTTCAGTATCGACTATGAACAGGTTCTGTTTGGCATCGTTCCCGATATGTGTATATGAATTTTCAAGTCATTATCTCAATAACATATTTTTATAGACAATAGTTTGAGGCCTCTAGCGAGAGACTCACCCTGTATTATACTTGGGAGAAAATCATAAACTTCCATAAAAAGAAACGAGATATCGTGTCCTTATGTAAGTTTAGCCGCGATAGATAGATTACTTCAGTATAGTCTACACTCCATCTCCGTCAAAACCAACCAGTTATTTCTGTATAGTATTCTCAGATCCATTCAAAATACATAAATATACTGTGTGGGCAGAACGTAGAATTTTTGTATCCTTAGGCCGGTAATACATAAAGTATCCACTGAAGTTTAAGGGCTTGATATCAAAGAACCTTCATTGTACCCACGGATTATATTTATGTACCTCGTATGGTTCCTACAACAAACAGCCATTATTTCCCCGAACAGCATTAACTGGCAGGTGTCTCAGTGACGAATCAGTGTATTTGTGTAAGGCACACACAAGAGTTTCATGCTGCAGAGAGTTCAGTAACACGAAGACAGATTATGAGGAAATATATACTTGTTAAGAATTATTTATTCGGCCATCAATATTTGTCACGAAATATGTGGCTTACCTAACAGCACAGGAAAAATATCTAATCCTAGTCGCTGCTTCCTTTTTCTGTAGTAATCGCAAGACATTTCTGCAGCAGAGAGGTAGCCTTAACTTCACGTCAGATCTCTTATGCCAGACGCTCAGCTGCAAGAGGAAAATGTTTCTGTTTACGAACGCCAGAGAGCAGCGCTGCATGCAGGAGACGAAAGTATATGGTGACTACACAAGCGGTACGAAGCAACTGCTTACACTGCATGAGCAATCAAATGTCGGTGTCTCTGAAACGCGCTATACACCCTCAGGTAAACTGAGCGATTTTACCTGACAGAAAAACTGAGTAAATTACGTAGTTTTGACAGGAAATACCCCAGGCCTCAGACTGTCCTTTTCAGTCGTCCTTCACATACAGAACTGCGCAGTTCACTTAGGGACTCACACAGTTTCCTCAGTTTACCTGCCAACACCACGATGGCATCATCTCAAGGCACATCCGTTTCTACCAATTCATTCAGCAGATGAACATCGCATGATATATTCCTTTCCAAATACCACTTCTTACTCCACATTTTACGCTTTCTTTTCTTATTTTCGGATAACATTACGGCCAATGTGGCTAGCAAACAGCAAACGACAGCCTTGTTTTTATCCACCATAGCCACACGCACAAGAAGACACAGAGAACTGACAAAAAAAAAAATGAAAAACCTAATGGGAAACCTGTGCTGTGCCAGAGAACATTGAGTTCAGTTTTATGTGCAGTTTTTTTACACGGTTAAACTGCACAGTTTGGGTTAGAGTGTGTGGGGTCCTTGCAACCATATCTCTCCTTCTTGCGCCCTGCCTGTGAAACCATCAGACCACAATAACAAAGATATTCAATACAAGTTTATATCGCCGCTATAAAACGGACTGCAGACTATAAACTGTTCCACAGTTCACAGTACCAACATGCAGTACATTGCATTCAACTTACACACCATAAAAAACAAAGAATTTTATTACTTGGCCATATGAAGTCTGGCGATCCCGGTGGCCACGCGTTCTATGTTGTGTGTTTTCGTCCGCTCGCTTGCTAGGATTACGGGTTCGAATCTCGCTGGGGGCATGGATGTCTGTGTATTGTGATTCTTGTGTGTTGTCAGGTAGTAGTCTCTGCGACGGGCCGATCGCTCGTTCAGAGAAGTCTTACCGAGTGTGATGTGTCTGAGTGTGGTCTTGAAACCTCAAGAATGATGAAGCCTAGGTCCTCTACGGCTGTCGGACCATAACATAAAAGCGACGTTGGGTCTAGAAGTAAATACTGAGAAAATAGGTACATGCCTTTGTCTTGTCAAAGGAATGCAGCACAAAATAGCAACACAAAAATAAGCAGTACATCATTTCGAAAATGTGGCATATTTCACGTACTTGGGAAGTGTGAAGAAACTGAAAGCAAATTAAGTTCAGGAAATGTCTGTTAGGAATGCCATTTTGTCCAACACGTTTTACTATCCCTTTGCTACATAAGTATAATATTATAAAATATATAAGTACACATCTTCTTTACGTGTTGTATGAGTTTCGACCTTGGGGCTTCGTATTAGAGGAAGAATATTGGATAAGGGTGTTCGAGAATAGGGAGCTGAGGAAGATATTTGGGCTTAAGGGGTAGGAGGTAAGGGGGATGGGGGTGAGGACTGCCCAACCGAATAATTTTCACAAACTCACAGAGACCCTCCGCAGTCCTTTGTAACAAGAGACGATTAACGTTCAGTTACCCGTTTCCACTCGCTCAGTTATCAGCGGCAAGACCGCTCCACAGTGTCGGCAGGCGAGCACGCCCACGCCGGGTTAGTAATTTCCTACTTGCGGTTACACAGTGTACAGAACTCCCTGTATATAGACTCCAATAGGGCACATCCTTACATCACGTCGTCGAGCGGGGAACATTACCACTTTAATTTATTGACTCCTGAAGGTATAGTGGTTATTATACACACCACTTTCTTTAAAAATATCTCTGATTTTGCCCACATAATGTTGTCGTATGTTTTGTGTGTCTAATAACAAAAAAAAAAAAGATTTCATATTTCTTCATACAAGATTAACTACTGGGTCTCTAGGCTGGATGTAATTCCAAACGTAAACGCTAAAGAAAACACACATAGCGGCATACAGTAAGGGTTTATAATGACATATATATATATATATTTCAACAAGCAAATATAGCAAAAACACGTACGGACCAGGGACAGCTCATCCGTAAATGCCGTAGTTCTGTAGCCTTCCCAGACATTTTGAGAAAAATTAAGCTTATTATCTCAAAGAAAGCTTTCTTTAGGAGACAGGGCAACATTGAAAATAAAGTGAATGAAATCATAGTAAATTGAGGTACTTTCTACAGACTGTAAAATCGCTGCAGAGGAGAAAAAAAAAAAGGCAGCGGGTTCTACCCTACCTAGACGTTGCGCGCTAACATCAACACAGCTAGAGCGAGTGGTGGGAAAGACAGCGAGCTAGGTTGGAGGCCGGACTGCAGTCCGTGCAGTTGGCCGCGTGTTGCAAAGGAGAGTTGTTATGTGTCTTTACAGTTTATAAGATTTCAAACGTTGGTATTTTGATAACCACTTTTACCTAGCTATTTTAAGAAGCGTATTTTTTAAATTTTCAGTTTTGGTATTAGAAATTTTTAAGAAAATCGAGAACAACAACAGTGTGCAGTATTTAGAAGGCATTAATTTATTTTCCAATTAAATTTCACCGTGAAGCCCTGAAATCAAGCACAGTTGAAAAAATAAATAACATGGGAAATTAAATGCAGCCATTTCTGATTAACCTTTTAAAGCCTACCGGCAACTATACATAAGATATCGTTTAACATTCAAAAATTCTACAAAATAATCACTTGGAATTTGTATGTTTTGAATGCATCTCCGAACAAACGGCAAGGTTTGCATTACAGAACATTAAAAGGTTGTTTTTTATAACAAAGGTGAAGAATGTTTACTGCGCGGTACGCACAGAGACCTTATGTAACATAGATACGTTTTGTCTTTAAAAAGTTAATCATATAAATATCTTATATTCAGCCCACTTATAAGAAGTTCCCAACAACTACCACCGATATGGACCTACTTACAACATGAATCCAAAACATGCACGTGCAAAAAGATCAACTACAAAGTAACTTCAGTCTATGGCTCTCCCATTCGTGCCTGGTAATGAGAGGATATACTTCAAGGAACTCTCGGCTTTGGATATTAAATTTTCAGTACTTAATTTTTTTGTATAGAGGACATCCCGTCATATTTAGCGAGTTACAAGATAAACAAATTGTTTATCTTGTAAATTGCAGTATTTAAATTACACAAGTTTGACATTTTTGACAAACGGCATGTTCACACAAAATACACTGGCTGTGAAAACGGGGGAGGGGGAATCCGATATCCCCTTCCATAATGCAACCAGTCATTCAAATAATTTCGGGGGTACGCGGTGGCGCAGTTGGTTGAGGCACTGCGCTACAAGCCGGGGAAAGGTCGCGGGTTCGATTCCCGATGGCGCCACTGGAGTTTTTCATTTACATAATCCTTCCGGCTGCACTATGGCTCGACTAAGCCTCTAACAGAAATGAGTACCAGGAATATTTCCTGGGGTTAAAGGCGGCCGGTGCGTGGGGCTGGAAACCTTACCAAATTGATGTGCCGATTTTATTGAAATATGGGAACCTCAAACTCCTGGAACCCTCAGGGCTTGTCCAGGGCTCTAATGGGATGGCTTTACCATTCAAACATTGTAATGTTTCTTTCAAGTAGTTATGAATATGGACCTGAAGATGGTCTAGCAGAAAAAAAATCTTAACATGTCGTCTGTAATGACCACGAAATAAATTTGTGTAAACTTCAGCAACGAAGCCTTCATTTTGTTAAGCTTACAATGGACAATGTGAGTGCTCTCTGGGAGGTGGGAAATATCTTTGTGGGTATAATATTACTTATTTAGTCGAATTTCGTGATAAAGTGGATAACAAATAAATTACGATAACACAGTTTCCAGCTGTTACTTGAAACTGCTCAGTGCTCTTATTATAAATTATTATAAATTATGTACATCATTTGGAAGCGAAGACGTGGAGGAGGGCTCCACATTAGACCTGTTTAATAATAATAATAATAATAATAATAATTTACTGAAATTGGGTTGTTACCCGGTGGTAGAGCTTTCAGTGATTCTTTTCCCTTTGCACATAAACCCCAAAACTAATTTCGCATATTCCAAAAGCTGTATTCCTTTTACACATGAAAGCACAAGAACAAAAGGAATTAGATATATTAAAACAGAGAATATTATTTTTGCGCTATTTATTGCTGGACAAGAAAGACGAGGTCTTGCTCAAATAAAGACAGGTTTTTTTGAAGTATCTGCTCTTCGCAGTAGCAAGTTTGTATAAAATACAACATTAGAAGTAGAATGCATTTCCTCTGAGACTCTTGTTCCAACTAGGAACCTTCATTAAAATGGAATAATAAATGATAACTCTCAATCAGACTTTAATGAAACAACATAACAACAAAACCGAGAGGGAGGAGGTAAAATTATTGAGGTAAATTGCAGGATATACATATATTGAATGACCATTAAAACAAATGAGGAAATAGGAACAGAACTAAATATATAGAGTTTAAGTACGATAGATTAACTCTTAAAGCCTACTGGTTACGTGATGCACCAGCAGTTTAACATTCAAGATCGGTACACGGTCGGACAATAAAGTTCGCGAAATCATTACGGTGCTCCATACCTAATTGCTGAATACCACTGTGGTCGCCTTCAAAATACTCCCCTTGGGAAGCTATGCACCGATGCGAGCGCCTAGTCCACCCTTCAAAACAATTTTGGAACTGATTTTGTGGACTGGCCTTCAGAACTGCCGTTGTATTACTCCTGATGTCATCAATGTCATCATAATGGCTTCCTTTTAATATTTCCGTTATCTTCGGGAACAGAAAAAAGTAATTGCACTAACATCTCTCTGAATTAGTTTCCACTCTTTCCAAGTTTAACAAGAAATTTAATGTTGGTTCGCTGCTCTAATTCAAGCTCCGACATTTTCACAGCGGCACACCAAAACACACGCAGACAGTAATAGATGCCACTCAGAAAGAGACTTCCATAGATCAACAGCAACACAACTGTGAAAAGCTGATATGTCAGCGTCATCAGACCATACTAAGGCTTTTGTCCAGTGCTGCCACTGCAAGCACACGGTGGCGAGTTCATGAACTTAATTGTCCGACCACGTACGCTCTGCCCACACTGTATTTTTGTGTTTTGTATTTATCTCAGAACAAACAGCGACTTGTGCCACTTACAGCATAAACTGGTTGGTTTTTATAACCGAGACGTTTGGTGTTTACAGCGCGGTACGGACTTGGTATTTAAATAAAGCAGTCTGCGCTTCTTCTTTAAAGGGTCGTCTTTAAAGTTTGCAGTACATCAGAGAAGTAAATGTCACTAAGATTATTGCTGATTATATAATTGGGAACAGTGATTGTTAATAATGCATGATGTCCTAATTTAAAGTACGACTGCATTCGCAACAAAATAAAGGCCTAGGTCGATCAAAGACAAGATGGCGGAACCAACACCCGTGAAGAAGGAAGGAATTCGGAACGGCTTTTATGCTGGTTTTGATGAGCACAATAATGATGGGCTTTGACATTAAAAATTACTGTAATAAAGCAGTATAATTCGTACTGAGAAACAGTGTTAGTCTGTCGCTGTATTCGGTATTATTTATAATATACGTTTAAATATGAAAACAGAATATTTTAATTCACCTAACGAGATCAACAAATACACATACGAAACATGTGCTTAACGCGTTTATTTTTTCTGTAACATGTTTCGATGGCTGTCACAATCATCATCAGGGTTATTTACAAGAATGTTAGGAATCCATACAAGTTTTTTAAAACGTATAACTGAACCACTCAGTTTTTACAAATAAAGCCTCAAAATTATTAGCCACTAAAGGGTAGTTTTATCTACCACTAAAACCCGATAAAATTGCGTGTCTTAAAAAATATATAAAACATAAAAACTGGGTGTATTATTTAGTGCAATTTATGTACACCCTGTACACTCTGTAGAATTGCGTGTTACCAGGGTACTTGTGTACCTAAACTACACAAAAAGTACATCAATTTTTATGTGTTTATATGTGACTTTACGAGAAAATGAATTTGATTAGGTTTTAATGTCAGATACAACTGCCGTTTATTGACTGTACAATACGTCTGAGACATTCTTTGAAAAATTGAATCGTTCAGTTGTTCATTTTGAAAAAGAAAATTGTGTGGATTCCCAATATTCTTATACGTTTCCCTGATGATGATCCTGACAGCGGTCGGAACATGTCGGTGAAGGAATAATAAGTGATAAACACATCTTACAAATGCACATTTGCCGGGCTTGTTATGTGAATTGAAATATCCCTCTTTTTAATGCACTGAATTGAAAATATGAAGTTCGTAAATGCAGAATGTGGCAAGAAAAATTAATCCGGTTTTAGTGTCAATGGTAATAACAGTTTTAGTGGTAATAATATAAGAACAAATGGTATATTACAATTGTAGATTTATTTTATTTATGTACAGCCTATACGTTCTATAGAAATGCGTGTTACCAGGGTACTCTTGTACCTAAACTACACAAAAATACATCCAATTTTATGTGTTTATATGTGATTTTACGAGAAACTGAATTTAGGGACTTGGTGGGGAAACCAGAAGGAAAGAGACCACTGGGGATACCTAGGCGTAGATGGGTGGATAATATTAGGACGGAATTCCAAGAGGTGGGATGTGAGTATATGGACTGGATAGGGCTGGCCCAGGATAGAGACAGGTGGCGGACGCTTGTGAGTGCGGTAATGAACTTTCGGGTTCCGTGAAATGCGGGGAAATTCTTGACTAGCTGCAAACCAGTTAGCTTCTCAAGAAGGACTCTGCACCTTAGAGTGAGTGAGTAAGTAAGTAAGTAAGTAAGTAAGTAAGTAAGTAAGTAAGTAAGTAAGTAAGTAAGTAAGTAAGTAAGTAAGTAAGTAAGTAAGTAAGTAAGTAAGTAAGTAAGTAAGTAAG
>Ga0123355_10019620_pt1 | contig 10768 bp, 6 predicted proteins | sample TergutEmb28metaG_3_FD_89872 | JGI IMG/M metagenome (GOLD analysis project Ga0123355, IMG submission 89872) | Embiratermes neotenicus P1 segment gut microbial communities from Petit-Saut dam, French Guiana - Emb289 P1 | ecosystem: Host-associated > Arthropoda: Insects > Digestive system > Gut ...
CACACACACACACACAAACATACGCACACATAAACACACATAAACACACACATACACACACACAAACATACACATACACAAACATACATACACACACACACACACAAACATACACAGACACAAACATACACACACACACATACACACATACAAACACATAAACGCACACACACACACACAAACATACGCACACATAAACACACATAAACACACACATACACACACACAAACATACACATACACAAACATACACACACACACACAAACACATACACAAACATACAAACACACACACAAACATATACACACACAAACACACACATACACAAACATACACAGACACACACACATACACACACCTACAAACATATATACACAGACACAAACATACACACACATACATACACACACACAAACATACACATACACAAACATACACACACACACATACACACACACAAACATACACATACACAAACATACACACACACATACACACACAAACATACACATACACAAACATACACACACATACATACATACACACACAAACATACACATACACAAACACACACATACACACACACAAACATACACATACACAAACATACACACACAAACATACACATACACAAACATACACACACACACACACACACACAAACATACACAGACACAAACATACAAACACACACAAAAACATATACACACATACACACAAACATACACAAACACACACACACACACAAACATACACAGACAAAAACATACACACACACATACAAACATATATACACAGACACAAACATACACACACACACATACATACACACAAACATACACAGACACACACATACACACACACACATACAAACACACACACACACACACGTACACACATGAATATGAGGTAGAACAAGTATATATGTAATACATATAAAGTTACACCTCACTTGCAAATTTCCCGTTTTCTGCCGCGGACCCAACACACGACACCTAATATGTGTATATTATATACTGTACTACGTGCTGCAACTAGTAAGTATGATATGTACGACTGCTTAAGAGATGTACAAACACTAAGGCAGTTTTTCTGGGGTGGGGGAGAAATTTGAATTATCATTCCCAGTACCTTCTTAAATCTCATTTCTTGCTTTGTTAGTTAAGGTGTCATACTTTCTTTAAAGTTGCAACTACGTACGTCTTGTGACGTCTACAAGGAAATCTACTGGATTCAGCAGTAGGAACACATACGTATTTCGTTGTAAAGAAAGTTAGTTCAGCGAAATATATATTTCAAATAAGCACTCAAAGAACAAATTGACGCTCAGAGCATAATGTCTTTGTTTGTAATTTCTGCCCGAATTATGCAATTTACGAAAGCTACACGCTGTAATACTAGGAACGGTGATGGACCATAACAAGAACTGTACAGTGTAGAATACACTGACAGCAGGGAGGCACTTATGCTGTTGTGAAGCTCCACACCCTGCAGTCAGAAACATTGTGATGTTGTTTTCCAATTTTTACGAGTCCCACTTGGGCAACTCCATGATCCTCTTTAGTGGCTACTGCTGTGTCTTATTAGTTCTAGCTCTTCTGCGTTTCGGCCCCCATATAGGAAGCTCCAAAACTTACTAAACCTTCCAACCCAGATCAAAGTGAATTGGCAAAATATCGCTGTCCTTCAATGGTAAATCTGTTGATGAATAGCACTTTGCTTTCTTTCAACTTGTAAAGACAGAATAATACTCTGTTGACCATTTGAAACACTATGGTAAGGATAGGCACCACTTTTTAAATGTTAAGCAAAGAATAAACAATTTTACCTCAGAACATTAATAACTGAAAGATCGTTGAAATGGAGACAAAGCCTGTCTTCTGTGGGGTTGAAACTGTGTTTTTAATTCGAGCCTAGACAGTTTCTTCGTGCGTATTTTCTTGATATCCCGAAGGATTCTGCACTAAACGGGATCAATGAAGACTCTTGCAGAAACTATACTTTCTCACGTATTGCACACAACATAAAGCAATGCATTACTATGATTTTAAAGCCGTAAATAAGATTATGAATGAAGCGGTATGTTAGGAAAGTAAATGGAGACGAACATGTTACTATTTTCAATAGGCTTCTGGCTAAACCTTGACATGAATCCGTCAGGTTGTGAGACCACCCTCTCTCTTCAAGCAAATGCTGATATGTCTGTAAAGTTGAAAATTGCTACTGTGAGCTTGTCACGCGGCCCTGTCCATTTATTAGCCCACGTGCCTTCCTGGTGAGGGATAAAAATAGGTTTAAGAAATCTCCATCTTGCGTGCGAATTCTTACATAACAAGGTTAGAACCATCTGACCGATTAAAAAAAAACACTTGTTTTACACACCGTGCAATTAGAGCACACATCACGGCCGTAGCTGCCATTTTGCTGCTATCAGTATTAACAACATGGCGACTGAATGCTAAAAAGTTCAGGCTGGATCGACAACAGCAACAGTTCACTATAAATCCTGAAATGGTTTCTCGCAAAAGAATTGTCATATAGGCAACTGTGTATTTATGGAATGTAAAACAAAGCTGGTGACCAAAAACATCCTTTAGTTTTCGATTGATATGATGTAGAATAAGAAATTGCGGCTCTGGAAGTGAAATTTGTTACCAACTGCGTAAACGAACGTAATGTGCATTATACGAATATATGGGCTACTGTTGGCAGATCAATAGCTACAAACGTAGCAACAAAATGAATTATTATGTCATATTTAAAAAATTCAGCATATGTAGTAACAGTACTTAGATAAAACAGGAAAGTAGGCCGATTCCGGTGGCCGTTCGGTCTAATGTCTGCAGCCGCTTGGTTGCTGGGAGAGCAGGTTTAAAACCTGCTGAGGGCATGGATGCTCGTCTCTTGCGTTTTTTTTTTTTTGTGTTGTACAGGTAGCGTCTTCTGATGACTCGTTCAGAGGAGTCATACCAGCTGTGTGAGTCTAAATGTGTCAGATCTAGAAGCCTCAAAAATGAGGCAGCCAAGGCCTGATTTGGGATGTTGTGCCACAAAAAGTAGGAAACGAAGCTTTCTGATTTATGCTGGAAACTCTTACAACAACAATAAAAAACAACAACAACAAAGACGACGACAAAAACAACAAAAAAACAACAACAACAAATTTGTTGATCATTACACTACACAGGAATCGTAGTAGCGTAGTTGGTGTAGCGGATACGATACGGGCTGGACAGCCCGGGTTCGAATCCTGGCAGGTCAAGACAGGCTCTCGTGACCACCTAGCCTCGTACTCAGTGGGTACAATTGGTAACGGGGTCCTTTCCCGGGAGTGAAGCGGCTGGGACGTGAAATTAACCATTCACCTGCATCTAGTGTTGAAGTTAAGAATGAATGGAGCCGTACCTCTATTCCCTCTATATGGCCTCATGGAGTGCACGGGTAAAACTTTACCTTTATTACATTACACAAGTCTGTCCGCACAGTACTTGGTGTTTGCACAATACAAATTTTTACCTTTGAATACATTTCGTCATATCTTATAGTTACGTTTTTTGCACCGTGCATTGTAATATAATTTTGCAATATAAACCCACAAAATGCACCTTTTCTAAATTAATATTTTAATTTTTAATTTTTTATGTCTTCTACGTGTTTCGAACCCGAGGGTTCATCTTCAGGAAGACTTTTGTATACACAGGTACGGTATAATGTGTTTGACATGCATGAGAATAAGCATGCAGGTAAAACACTCTATACCACACTTGTATATACAACCGCTTTCCTGGAGATGAACGAACCCTCGGGTTCGAAACAAGTACAAGACATCAAAAATTAAAAATTAAAATATTAATTTAAGAAATGTGAATTTTGTTGGTTTATATTGCATAATCTCATCATTCCTACTACTAAAATACTGAAATTATGATCTCCGATCCCTGTTTGATTAAATATTTCTAGTCGTCTTGAACAAAACCCAAAATTCGAAATCCTTGACGATGATTGGTTAGACTTACACACTGACTGATAGAGCTCCAGGGTACGATCCTGGTATTCTCTGGCCACGAGACTGGGTTGCTTCAATGTCGATCTGCGTGTGATTGTTGAGAAAGCAATTCTTGCCCTAAGTGCAAATCATATCCCGATAATCCAGCCATTGCGATATCTTACTCACAAACACAGACACTCAAACAGACACATACGTAGAATTATGTAATACGCAGACAGCCGTTGAATATGAGAACAAATACAGTATCTTCTTTCATGTCAGTACAATTGTCAAAGAACTCACTAATGCCTACGTAATTACGTTTAATGCGGCATTTCTGCGAAAATATGTTTCCAAGCAATTCCCTCTTATTTCGGTAGAGAATAGAAGCAGATAATTAATGCATTCTGCTTTCTGGAACTATAATATAAACAAGCTATTCTTTGTAGTAAATTAATAACAGCTTAAATTGGTGCTGGGAGAGGAAATTGTACAAACTTGCAGTACGGATGTTTTCGTCTCTGTCGACATTTCGCATTCTGTTTTCCTTCCTGCGATATCTGAATGCCTTCAGAGTATCCAGACAATTCACAAAAAGCACTTGTACCTCCCATACATCACTCCTGTAGAGGAGACTGAATAACAAGGAACTGAATTAATTCTTATGCGAATTCAAATTGACAGACATGAAAACTGCAACGATTTAGAATGGAAGTATCGGAGCGTATCTTGTTAATAGAGGGATGAAAGTAAACGGCTGCAAATGCATTCACTAGCAAGGAAGAAAAATAAGTGGAAGTGGAGAAATAAAATAGAGACAAAGAAATGAAGAATGAAAAAAAGTAAAAATATGTAGAAGGAAAGAAAGACTATAAAGGAGGGAAGAAAAGAAGGAAAATGCAAACATACGAGTAAATAAACAAATGGACTAGGAGGATAAATCAATAAAAGGAGTGAAAGTGCGAAAAAAGAAATACACAAACGAACAAATAAAGAAGGCAGTAGTGAGAAATAAAGGAGCACATAAATAAAGGAATAAAAGTTATAAAAAATATACGTAAAGAAGGGTAGAAAAAATAAAAAATAAATGAACGAATAAATAAATAATAAAAAGAAAAGAACAAAAGAAAGAAAATTAAAATGACAGACTGTGTATTTGTGAATTTAATTGTAGCCATATGTGAATAAAATTGCAATCATTTGAACAAGTTAACAATTTTGTCTACAAATTTTCTTTCTTGTGTGTTTGAATTATATTCCAGCTCTTGTAAAATCCATAAAGTAAATCTATTTGGTATTTCACATCTGTCTGCTGTGTCCGGTTATGTTGTATGGTACAAAGCGCGGATGACCCACACACAGCAGAATCGAGATTTTAAATCCTTATTGGGAATCCTTATAATATGAACCAACTGGATGCACTATTTACTATTAATTTATTTCAATAATAATCCTCTACATGTTTCCAGCAGTCTTGCTGCTTATCATCAGGAGGATCAACTCTGTATAAACAGCAATTTGTATAGTCAACATAACGCATGACTATACCAATTGCTGTTTATACAGTGTTGATCCTCCTGATGATAAGCAGCAAGCCTGCTCGAAACATGTATAGGTTTATTATTGAAATAAATTAATAGTAAATAATGCATCCAGTTGGTTCATATTATAAGGATAGGTCACGATGCACGGTCAACAAAACGTTAAAAAAAAACCCTGTTGGGAAATTAACACTTTGCCACCTGCTTCCTTTTATTCTCTGATGCTTACAATCTATAATCGACGTGATCTCCGCGTGATTAGATTTCCATAGCTGTTGCAAAGAATTCATTTCCCGAGAAGGTATTCTGCCTCCTAAGACAGCTGTGGTCTTAACCTTGAAATAAATGGCTACACAAATGAAGTGAAAAATTCAGCGTTCTGAATCATCCAACCGTGTAATGTGCCAGATGTTAGTGAGCGTTTGCAAGAAACATGTTACTTCCGTCTTCGGAATCCTGACGATGAACTGCTTTATCCTGGACTGTAACTGACCGCACTGTCATTAAACTAAGGACCACAATAAGAACCTTCGCCCTGAAAACCGTAAATATTATGCGTGATTTAAAACTTCTGCTGCGATGTAAAAGAGATCAGCCATCTTCTTGGATTTTACACAGCGTACACTGGTAATTCCGTACCGACGTTTCGGAACAACATATCGGCCCCATATTTAAAGGCAGGGCAGACTGCGCAATCCTTAAATAGGGGACTGAATCCCAGAACAGCCCAGATCTTAACCGTAAACTCATTATGTATTTTCGAAATAATGATAATCCGCATGTATTTTCTGAAGGAGCCACTAATTAACTTTCGAATGCTACTCTCAAGTGGTATCGTTTCCAGTACACCTATACCACATTTCTTGAGTGATCCTCAATATCCTAAAAGAAATAATCCTGCCCATTCATGTTAAATGCAAGGAACTATTCATGACTTCTCAGCACCCTGTGATCACACGTTGCCATGGAATCATACAAAGAGAAGCTTCTTTGAACGAAAACCAGCATGAAAAGCGTCGATGGTTTGCGACATAACGTGCTTCTGAATATACTGATATATCTTGTACGTATGAAAGAGGAATGGGGAAGGCATGGATTAAGTGCTCTGTGGAAGGAAGGTGTGGGAACTAAGTTGAAGGTAATGAAAGACCTTTGTCTCATCCCACTACTCTCCTCAAATTCAACAGCACGAATACAATTGAAAGCTCATGTAATGTGGGAGCTGGTGATCAAAGTTGCGTGCCTCTTGAAACGAGTGAACAAAGCTGAACGCCTGCCTCCGAGAACATTGATCATTTTGGTTGTCACAAATGATACTATGCAATACGATGTCTGTTCGTAGCTGCAGAACTTTGATAGGAGATGAGAACAACAGAAACATCTGAGGAGGCGTTTTTGATATCGGTAAAGGGAACTGAATTGTTATGCAAAAGGAGAAACTACGGCATAAGGAAATTTCTATTATACATGAATGTAAGCATAACATGATAGAACGCGGGATCATTGGAATCGTGTACCAAATTTGTGGCAGCATTAATCAAGTAATTTTAATAATATCTTCTCGAGCAGACAGCTGCGTCAAGGTGTAATTTTGATTCACAGAAATCATACTAATGTACAATGAATTCGAAGAGAGGAAGGAGTCAAGACAGTTTGAAAATAAGATGGAGGCATTAGAAAGAAGGGAATTTAGTGACCAAAATCACAATTACTGCAGTATCAGTCTGGCACATTTGACGGCGACAAAATTCAAGAAAGTCACTTGACGCTGAGAGCAGCATCATGTGGTTCAAATCAAGTGACGTTTCAGGTACAATCTTTGTTTACAGCATCAAGTTTAGTTATCGGAAACTTTGGTGGAAATGAATCAAACGAAGAGGCAGATCTTACTGAACGTTACTGCAAAAATGAAATAATTGTTTTTAAGTAACGAAATATATTATAAACTGTTCAATGTATCAGTCTACGAAACTTAATTGACGTTCGAAAGCGAAATGTTGTTACAGAAACTGCCCAATCTTTGCGTTAAAAGCAATGTCAACGTAAAATAAAATATGTGCTACTCAGTGACCAAACGTGTTGCAGAAACAGCTCAAAGTATTAGAATGTGAAGCGAATCTACATCTCAAGAGCATGTATTATTAAAACAGTTGACAGCAATGTGCATTCACCTAGGAGGAAGAAACTTTAACAGTGTCGGTAACAATTTTCACTATGAAATAGATTATTTTTTTCTTAGACTGGAGTTACTGTGAAATGCAAAACAGAAGACAACTTGTGTCCTGTTTCTATCATATCATCTAATCGCCACGACTCAGAATTTTCAAAACCTACATGACCAGGGCTCTTCTCTTACTCAGCATAAAGCTATACGAAAGCATGCCTTAAAACCGTGAAAAAAAATCCAGGATTCCCACGAAAAAAGCAGCATTCACCTAGACGATGACCTTTTACCGGGAAATTGGACATAGATTTAGGGAAGAAACTAGTAAAGTGCTACAATTGGAGTATAACTTTGTATGGTGTTGAGATGTGGACATTTTGGAAAACAAATCAGATACACTTGAAAAGTTTTGTAATGTGGCGCTAGAAAAGGATGGGGGAAAATCTTTTGGAACGATTGCGTGAGAAATGAAAAAGTATTACATGGAGTCAAGAATGAGAGGAAAATCTTACAAACAATAGCAATAAGCAAGGTTAATTTGATGGGTCACATATTTCTTAGTAATTGCCTTCTAAAATACGTTTTTGAAGGAGAGATAGAAGGGAGGATAGAAGTGACGGGAAGACGAGGAAGAAAAGGTAAATAGCTATGGGATAATCTTAAGAAAATGAGAGGATATTTGAAATTGAAAGAGGAAGTACCAGATCGTACTCTGTGGAGAAATCGGTTTGGAAGAGACTATGGACCTGTCGCAGGACAGACTGTGGATTGTTGAGATTTATGACTGCAAAACATCCTTATATCTGACGATCTCTATCCTTATATCGAGCGATTTAAATTCCTCATTAGTCCTACATCAATTTACTGCAAATGTAACTCGATTACTGCTCTTATTAAACCACCCTAGAGATATCCCACCTTTCATGGCCACAAAATATGTCCCCATGTATTTGGAAACTTTCGAAATAATGTTGAAATTTTGAGTTTAAATGAGCTATATAGAAACATATTCTATAGTGCCACTAGGCGTGTCACAGAACACCGATAAAATTTGATTACATTTTTTAGCATTGGTTTTAGGCTTATGAGAATTATTCGGGCAAAAATTAAGATATTAGATTTAAAGTTATTATGGCGGTAAATGTAAAGATTATGGGCTTCATAAACATAACGCCATATAAACTTTTTAGAGGATTTTCCTGCCTCTTCTCTAAACAAAAAAAAATCTCCTCCAAACATTCAGTGTAGACCGCAGAAAGAAAGCAATAAACTGTGAAGTGAAGGAAGGAGAAAATCAACAACGAAAGTAAAATCAGTGTCGGTAAGAATGAACCAGTACAAAAAATATATAAAGGAAATAAAAAGAAAGAAGGAAAACTAACAAATATGCACGTGAAATTATATAAAATAAGTAAATGAATAAAAACTGTAAGAAGACTACTCAAGTTTTAGGTTCTTGTGACCGTGCAACGTGTACATAAGGTGAAGAGAGAGAACTGAAAAGATGCAACTACTTCGATGTTTATTATCAAACTTCTATCTAAGTTTGATAATAAACATCGAATTAGTTGCATCTTGTTGGTTCTCTCCATCTTAAGACTACTCAACTCTCAGCGGTAGAAATATATATTCACAGGCGTAATTATTTGTAATCGATCTTTATCTCCAATAAATTCTTCTAATTTCTCTCAAGCCTTCCGTTCGTTACACCATTTCTCACTTTCTTCTCTTTATTTCGGGCAACTTATCTACTTTGCACCTATCAACAGTCCTTTCTCTCTCTTCGCCTCTCTTCCCACCTCCTTCAACTTCTGAGGATACGTTAAGCTTCCGAGATAACGTATCGTGATGGAAGCAAACATGGACAGCAGTTTGGAAGATTGATATTGGGAATATCGATTGAACCGAGTCTGGTTGTTGGTGTACAGTGAGCTGAAACACAAACACTGGGGCTATGAAGACAATCTCTGAACTCAAAAGAACACTCCTAGCCTCGTGCACTGTTCCGTTACCTCTGCTTCCGGCCAACTCTGCATAGAAAAACACCCCATCAGCAAATATAATGCAGGACTGACCACGCCGCCAATAATATTCCACGGTACATTTACGTAACTTAGGAACAACACTGATACTTTAGTGGTCTTAGAACTGTGGCTTACTGCTGTGGCGCTTCTTGTTTATTTATGTATTCTTGGTTTATATAACGACGCTGTGAATATTGAGTTTGTATACTGTTGTACGATACTACAGTTAATTAATAATCATAAATTTGAAGTTCTCATGCATAAAGGCTAAGTTTCCTGGGATTAGAAGCCGTGTAGTGAAATAAGCAATAATGTTTCAGAGGCACCTCCAACTTCTCCTCTTTTACTCAGTGAATGTTAAATTTGAAAGCCTATGAAAGGAAGGAGATGTGACGTAACTTAGCGTAAAATCCTGACAATTGTATTGAGGAGACTTCAGGACATGAGAATAATACGAAAATTCTCAGTCAGTCTAGCCGAAAATCAAATCCAGTTTTGAAACTGGAACTTCCCTGTTACAAAATAGTGCTAGTTACTTGACCACAGCATTGAATGAATCAGATTAGTTATTTGATATATTTAACTGCAGACGTTGCATAGTGCTATACGAGATGGGTTCATAACCTGAAATTAAAAGGAGCAGTCGCATGTTCAAAGTCTCTCAGCGCGATTATCGTGTTCTGCACTAATTTTTGCCTATTTCTCCCACTCAAGTGACTTTTTTTAAGAAACTTTCCAGTTGAAGTCTGCAGAAAATTCATGTTTTGTAAATGTTTCACCAATTTAACTTTCCTTTTATGTTTATTGGACCGTGCATTATTGTGGTAGTTGAAGAATAAAAGACCAACTTGATGTCACTTGCTATTTTATTTCGCTTCTTATGTGCTCAATATGTTTTGGATATTAATATATCCATCATCAGGAGCTTGCTACTATTCTGTTGAATTACCACATTGGTCGTATTGTTCTTGGTTCGATGTGTGTTGGAGTTTCGGTGTGGTTGGGTTGAAGTGGTATCCGTGTTGCAGGCTTCAGCCTGCAACACGGATA
>Ga0123355_10019621_pt1 | contig 10768 bp, 5 predicted proteins | sample TergutEmb28metaG_3_FD_89872 | JGI IMG/M metagenome (GOLD analysis project Ga0123355, IMG submission 89872) | Embiratermes neotenicus P1 segment gut microbial communities from Petit-Saut dam, French Guiana - Emb289 P1 | ecosystem: Host-associated > Arthropoda: Insects > Digestive system > Gut ...
CGGCCGAAACATGTTGAGCATTGAATGAGTATTGAATAAATAATAAAATAAGTGGCATCAAGTTGGTTTTCTCTTTACTCAACTATAAAGATGATGCACGGTCCCATAAACATAAGATTCATTCTGATCATTTATACGATTAACTGGTTCTATACTTGACAGTACACTTGAAACACATTATGATATACTGAGTGTTACAATGAGATTTAACCTTTTAAAGCCTACCGTTTACGTGATACACCAACAAGTTTTACATTCAACAATCGTACGCTCTGTCCACACTGTATTTAGGTGTTTTATATTTATCTGAGAACAAACAGCGACTTGTGCCTCTTACATCATAAATTGATTGGTTTTTATAACCGAGATTAAAAGTGACTGCTGCGAGTTACGAACTGGTTCTTTAACTAGCTCAGTCTGCGCTTCATCTTTAAAGGGTTAATTTAAGGTAGCTGAATTTATTCTTACTCCCTGGTTTTAAACTTTCCCCCATTAACACTTTACGTCATGCACATTCACACGTTCAGCTATTTTGACATATAATGTTTACAATTGTGTTGGTTAGCAAACACATTAGTCATATAAACTTGATGTGTGGTTGACCGCGCATCATAATTCAATGTGGAATAATAAACCAACTAGATGTCACTTAGTGTTTTATTTATTTTCTCTTTATAAGTTGCTCAACATGTTTCGGGCAACCTTGTGCCCATCCTCAGGAGCTGACAACTCAAGTGGTTTTATCGCCGCGTGTGGTGTAGTGCCGTGGCTGCTGTAGGCGGTCAGAACCGGTTAGCTGGTTGTGTATGGATACACAACCAGCTAACCGGTTCTGACCGCCTACAGCAGCCACGGCACTTCACCACACGCGGCGATAAAACCACGGAGTCGTCAGCTCCTGAGGATGGGCCAATATAGCCCGAACACTTATAAAGAGAAAACAAATACAACACTAAGTGACATCTAGTTGGTTTCTTATTCCACATTACATTAGTCACATGTCTATAAAATTCGGGTGTAAATATTTTGATTCAAAAATATTAAAAGTTGGACTTGATACGTAATGCATTATATTCAGTTTATCTGGAATTGCGAATTATCCGGAGTTGACTTGAGAATGCTTGATTGTAGCTGAAACTTGCAGTTGCATTCCACATCAGCTACTGAAAATAGCTTGATATTATACTTATTAATATCACTGCTGTGGAAACTGCTTATTAGATTTATTTATATGTGTCAAACAACCACAGCTGAAAGCATCAAGCGAATATAAGTACAACTGACGTGGTCGAAATAAATAGATAAATTAGTTGCAAGGTGAAGAATAACCTCGTGATTTATACACACACTGTGGAATTGTTTGGATTGTAATATATATGAGGAAGAGCCGGGATAGCGTAGAATGTACAGCTACTCGCTACGGACTGGATGATCCGGCGATCGGATCCCGGTTGTGGCGATAATTTCCGCACCGTGCAGACCGGCTCTGGAGGGTACAGCGGCCGGGGCGTTGTGTTGATCACCCATCCCAATCTAATGCGAAGTTTAAAGATAGAGTAACGCTAAGCCTCTACTCCCCCCTTTGGTCTTCATGACCTATTCTAGGGTGAAATTACTTATATGAGAGCAATATTAGCTGGTCATGGAGATTGTTTGTGGAGTCGGGGAGTATATTCAAATTAATTTTAATATTAACCTTTTGGCGCCGGAATTATTTTTTAAATTTTAGCACATTCTGTATATAAAATGTGAATAATACAGGAACCAAATATGTTAGATTTATGAAACAAACTACATTTTTAAGAGGAAAAAACGGAGAGTATATACCATGTTTAAAATTTTCAGTAACTATATTTGTTGAATAAATATATAAAATGCAAAATTTAGAGGTTAGCGGTGCGGTACGACCACTATAGTCGACGTTAGGCGTCAAAAGGTTAATATTCAATTTTTATCTATAGCTTTAAAGGAGGAATATGTGTTGATGGTGTCTCGGTTATTTCTGAGATGAATGAATCTTCAATTTCAATAACAAATGGAGAAAATATTGACCTGTTAAATAACGATTAACTTTTGCAAATTCAGCTAGCGTAACCTCGATTAGCCATGATCTCATTTTCAGTTTAAGGCTACTGGAGCCACTTTAGACTTTTTACACGGTCAAAAAAAATAGGCCTCTAAATTATTTGATGTCAATCCGTATAGTTTTTACGTCTGTGATTTCTCCCCCATTTGCCTTAATTACAATGGCAAACACTTACTCGATCCAGGGTCCGAAGCATGTAACTCGGTCTGTTGATTAACCTAACAGATCTTCGTTGTCCTATATAGGAGGGTAAAAGGATAAGATGGCTTTGAAAGGCTGTAAAAGGGAGAGGAAGATGAGAGGGTTGGTTAGCTTTTGCGGGGGTTGTTACGCGTGTGTACTGCAGAACAATTGTGTCCACTATATTGCTGTTGCAACTGGGACAGACTGTAGCTTGGTGATGTTAACTTAATGTGGCCAAACCCCTGGGAACTAATGCACCATTACCAGCTCAATTGGGTAATTGACACACGCCTGGGGGCCCCACGTGATGGGTCACTGCATCCCTGAACAAATCGGTCTCGACAACCAGCTCGTGTCTGTCACCTTATACCCTATTAGACGTATTAGGTAGGGACTCTAAGACCTCTTCCGTGGTCGTAATGGATACGTGATAGTCTTTGCCAAAACAAATTGTGACTTATCTAAAAATGGAGCTTCCCTTTGAAAATTTGGTGGAATGGTCGATCAAAATCGCGAATTTCAACTGTTACAAATATTTGCATACCAATGTTTGCTAAATGCTTTCTTTCTGGACTAACTCCTAACAATTTAAATTTGATATCCCAGTGCTAATATTGGTTGTTTCTTAACTGCTGGTAAATTGATGGATGTAAAAATACAAGACATTACTCGATCCAATGTCGGGGATACAATGATTGAAATTGTAGTTTTATTTTGACTAATTTTCCAAGGACCTTCCTTCGTACATGAAAACTGAGTCTAAGCTTCTTGTTGAAGAAAAATTTTATAAAAGAAATTTTATAAAATGTGTATTATTAGTGCTAATTGCCGTATGTAGGCTGATCAAACCTCGAATGTTAAAAGATAAATTACCACTACAAAAATTCTCCCGTTTTGGCAAGTCCTTCCTACAAAGGTAAATCGAAGGTATTCCTCAATACGTGCCAAAGACCTGACCCATGGAAAAGGACAAATTCTTGCCGACAGGAAAAGTAATGGCGTAAGAGTTAAAAAACAGAAAGTATATACGTGAATTGACAAAGGTTACGTCAGTGACATACTTGTTTATTCATTTTTCATATATTTTGAGGCAACTACCCTTAATTTCTCTTGATAACATGAAATGTTTTCCGCTTTCAGTGGCCGCGCGGTCTAAGGCCTCTCGTCTGCTGAGATTGAGGGTTCGAATCCCTCCGGGGACATGGATATTTGTTGTGAGTTTTGTGTGTGCTGTCAGGTAGAGGCCTCTGCGACAAGCTGATCACTCGTCTAGAGGAGTCCTACAGATTGTGGTGCGTCGTTGTGTACGATCTAGAAACCTCAAGAATGAGGAGGCCATGGCCTGCGTTGGGCCGCAGCGCCACGGGGGAGGGAATGAAATATTTAAACTCACCGATACACTCTAATACATGCAAGAGAGAAGTTGTTTCATATGAGTTACGTTGTTCTGCTTGGGCAATAACTTGTCCTTGCTTCATGTTGCTGTATCTTTTTTCATTCATTCAGATGCTGAATTAATATTACACTTCTTCCGTTCAATTTCAACAGTATTTATTTAAGGCAAAAACGTCGGTCAAAATTTAAGTTGTTTTCTTCCAGTAACTTATTTGGCATGCAATTTATAGACAGTAAGATTTACCAAGTTAGGCTGGATGACTGAAGAAACAGGCTTGGAATCCTGGCATGGGCAGGAAATGTTCTCTTTCCCTTACAATCTATACCATTTCTGATGCCCACCCAGCCTCTTACCTTTCGTGCCGACGGGCATGAACCTGGCCACTCAGCTGTGTATATTATGGATGTTCACACCAATGTAGACTTCCAAAGTTCTTCGTTGTTTTGTGCCCAATTTATTAAGCTTATGTTCTCTGCACTCGCCTAACATAATCTTCCTTCCGCATTGTCACTACCTAACACTTATGCATAGTGTGAAAATTAAGCTGTCTCCAGCTCAGGAAAGAAACATATATTAACTTGAATAGGTCATAGCTACCCTAAGCTACAAATAGACATATGTTACCACAGAATTTCTTTCGTAGATGTTATGAACTAGGTTGGAAAGTACTGGATACAAATTTGGTAAGTCTTAATGAGCTCTGTGTTCAGAATTCATTTATTCTTGGACGTAAAGCTATGTCTTTGGATGAATATCGACGTTTTGAAGGAAGGGAGCTCCTTTATCTTTAGGTGTGAAGCAGTCTAACAAGTCTTGGTCCCCTTGACACTTCAAAATGAGAGGAACGCATTCCTTTGAAACGTCAGGACCACTCTTCAAAAGATCCAGCGTCACATCCCAGAAAATCTGAATCCTCTACCACCGAGCTGTAAAGAAAACCAGATTTATTAAAGTTCTGTGTTATGCTGTTTGCTACACAGACCATCAAACATTTGTTTTTAATAGACATTCGGAATGTGTTAATTTTACATTTGGTTAATACAAGCTAATATTCGGTGCTCTTGACTTATTTTAGCGCGGGTATTTGTATTAATTTTATTGAAATACAGTCAGTAGTAACGGAATGGAAACATGCAGGTTGACAAATGAAACAATTTTCATTTCATTGCGATTTTCTTTAAAGAATTGAAGAAAATTGGCTTTTGTCGGTTTTGCGCAAGTTCTAGAATTTTTAATTAAAATGGGTAAAGATATTGCAAAACATAAACAGCTATTATGTCTTGTGTCTGATAGTACAGAATATCGAATTTGCAAGTACATATCAAAACAATGGAGTAGAAGAACACATATATAACGCTACTGGGGCTTGTTATGAAGAGCAGTTTGATACTAGTTAGTACAGAGGTTGACAGCCATCTATTGGTCGATATGAGCTGTCTCTAGCAACAGTGTGCACCTTAACATCAACACAATTCAATCAGCCAAGACGATCATTTTTAGTGTCACTATATACTTTAAGCCTATACAGACGAAGCGCAGACTTCTATATTCAAAGACCCAGTTCGTACTGCTCAGTAAATACTTGTCATCTCGGTTATAAAAACCAATTAGTTTATAGTGTTAGTGACACAAGTCGCTGTTTGTTCTCAGATAAATACAAAACACATAAATACAGTGTGAGCAGAGCGTACAGTTGTTGAATGTTAAACCTGTTGGTGCATCATATAACCAGTAGGCTTTAAAAGGTCAAGTGGGTGAAATAAAGAAGAGCTGGTTTGCCTTTCGCAGCTGTTATTGCCCTTAAGGGAAGCTGATTTCCAATGCAAAATATCCACTGTTGAAATCTCAACTGCGCAAGTTAGAATTTTTCTTGATCGGCTAATAGACTGCAATCTGATCAAATACTTTTCCTCCTTTGTGTATCCCAAATTTTCATTAACGTGCTTCAATCAGTCTACCCTGCACCCTACCATGTTTCCGTTGAATCCATTCCGTGTACACAAACCTAAACTTTTAGGGTTTATTGCTAATGTTATGCATATCGTGGTTTTACTGCTAATGTAAGTATCGTTGGCAAACAGCATAGTATACGAAGCTCTTTGTTACATAATTATCTTCATTTGTATAGGACGGAACCAGATTCGTAAGAACATTTTATATAAATAGAAAATACCAAATGTAATATAAATTCTATGAGTTGTACCGCCAGTTAAACATCAGGACGGACAGACACACTTCATCGTTATGGCCTATCTTCTGCATGCCCATTGCAAACATGTAAATTTTTAAAAGTTCTTTTCATAATTAAAGCTAATACGATCTTTCTCGTTCCTACAACCACAACAAACATCGTGCATGCATAGTTACACAGAGTGGTAAACAAATACCGACAGTAACTATAAGGTGAGGTAAATTCAGTTAAAAGCACAGCTATGAATATATGGCTAAATGATGGTGTTTATTAGCAATAGAAAACTACAGGTTTCGGCCTATAACGGCCATCATCAGGTTTTGACAAATTTCTAACTATAAGAGTTATATTATATATATAATATTGCATATTATATATAATTCTTATGGCAAGAAAGTTGTCAAAACCTGATTGTGACCACCATAGGCCGAAACATGTAGTTTTCTATAGCTAATAAACACCATCATTTAGCCATATATTCATAGTTCTGTTTTTGACTGAATTTACCTCACCTTATAGTTTAAACACACAACGGGATGGCACACCTCAAAATACCGACAATATTTGAAATGAAATGATCATTGAAAGAATAAATGCAATTTAATAACGTTTAACTATATTTACAGCTCACTGTAGAAATAACTGTAGCAATAAGCGTTTAAAAATGACATTTTTGGGTTACCTCCACCCCGAAATCTCGGTTCCTGCATTCGGCCTTGCAAAGAGATCAACACGCCAAATCATTCGCTAGCGGATTTTTATCGTGAGGTTCCCGAAAAGGAAAATGTATGAAATATATCTTGCCAGCATCTCTGAGTTAAAACAACTTAGCAATTTAATGACAGCATCCCTGCCGACTTGCTGCAGAACGGAATAACCCCTCTGCAATTTCGAATGCAAGATTGTGAAAGTGGCGATGGAGATCCCCTGGCAAGTGTTATTTTTAAACGCTAGTGTTTACGATTTCTTCTCCTTGAGATATAAATATGTCTGTAATGCCTCTGTTAATGAATAGCAACATCTCTTTCACTAGTTACTTCATTTCAAAAACCACGCAGTATTTCTGATCCACCCTCTATACTAAGTAGTTGACTTTAAATAGTTCCTCGTTACGCAATGAAAAACCAATTACCAACTTATGATTCTTACGTAGCAATATTTTCCTGAACATTTTTTTTAATATAGGCCAAATTTACGATTTTCCTTCGAGGCAACACAAAACCTTCCATAAATATACCAAGGAAGTGTCAAAATAATTCTTTGCTTTGTAACCTCTTTAACCCCTTAAAGATGAAGCGCAGACTGCTTTAGTTAAAGACCCAGTCCGTACCGCGCTGTAAACACTTTTCATCACGGTTATAAAAACCAATCAATTTATATTATATGGGGCAGAATTCGCTCTTTGTTCTGAGATAAATACAAAACAAATGAACACAATGTAGACACAATGTCAGTTTAATGTTTTAAACCTGTTGGTGCACGCAATCAGTAGGCTTTAAAAGATTAATGTTTACACAATGAGACAGGATGACTAAAGTATTTAAACTGAATTGCTACCTAAGTTCCAGTTGGAATTATTGTCTTAATAGACTGAACTCTCTGACGTTTCTCCCAGACAGCCAAAACCCACAGTTGTCCCTTTGAATTTGATGACGGCATATAGGGGCGTTGACGTACACCTTGACCTTATCGTAACAGTTGACACTGAATGTAGCTGAGGTCAGCTTCACGATATGGCCGCTTTATTTTTAGGAAAATCTCCCTAGATACTCATTTATTAAGAGACTTTATAAGCCCCACAGTCGGTCTGGAGTTTATGGGGAAGTGATTAAACTCCTGCCCACCCGCTAACCGAAATACGATACGACAATAATCTAGCCAGAAGACTGGTCCCAGTACGGGCTAAAATATCCCTGCTCCATTGTCCCTATATAGGACTCTTAGAATCTGAAATATTGTGAATGAATATTAGACACGCAATTTCTTTATATAGATCAGTTGCCGATTTTCGTATTATGTAAATATCTTGGACCTATAATTGCTTTCATCTAGGTTTAGCAACTTCTATTCCAGCTTCTCCGAGAAAAGTTGTTTCTCTAGTTCTGGATATTTTTTCTCCTCCCTTCGACGTAAGATTGTCAGGATAATTTGCAGTACTTGCTAAAGGTCTTACGTTAGCAAATAGCATCAACCTTCCAGTTTTAAATGTTGCCCTCATCTGATAGTTTGTGCGAAAATGTGAATTAGAGAAAGAAGCAGTTTCTGGGTCAGTGTTCTCTACTACCGCTAGTCAGAATGAAATGTCAGAAATGTTTCCTTATGAAGAAAACAAGATGAATGTTCTAGAATTTACAGCCCTGAAGATTGGAATACTTTGATATGTATCGCACAGTATTCTGTAAGGAGTAGGATTATACACGTACCAACTTTTCAGGAGCATTTCTTCTCTATACAATCAACGTAAACTTGTTATCTACATACTTTCAGAGTGATTACATTTATAGTGTAGGTAGGCATTTCGTTTGAAAAGTCGTTAAACTTGTATCCTACCAAACTACACGGCGTCATATCTCAAAAGACAAGGCTGTTCATAGTCACCGCTGTTAAAACCTAAAATCTCGACATCTCGTATTACATTTCCGAGTAACATTTAAAAAAAATACCTAGTTTTTAACGATGTTTGATATTTTCACACCAGCGATGATGGAGATTCAACTTTTGGACTGCTTGACCCTGAAAACGAAGACGCTACACTCCTTAACGTACGTAGCATGTTATTTGTTCTATGGCTTGAAACTTGAACTTTATTTTCAGATCTTTATGAGTTTCAGAAAATGAATAGAAAATTTATTTAGAAATCTTGACGGAATAAGAAACTGTGAGGCAGATTACTTCGTTTTCACAAAGACAAGCAAGGAACCCCATCCATACTTACTGCTTGTGATCGTCATATTTCCCCTTTTCGTCCTTCAGTCTCATTCCCTCTCATTAGACCGTTCGTCCACTTTCCCCAGCACATAAACATCCAGAGAAAACAATGGCGCACTAGAGGAAATGAGAAAAGGGTTGTCAGCTACACTGGTTGTGCTATTAGATCCAGGCCATTTGTGGATGAATATGTGATTGACAGTGGAATCTGAAATAACATAGTGACGTCACTTCCTTCTTGTCCAACCTTACAAACAGTGCGTGATGGCTGTCTGTAGGTTTTGAGTATATTGTTATGTGGTCCATGATGCAAGGTGGCAAAACAATGAGACTCATTTTATTTTAGTCGCTTTCCGGTTCCTCGAAAATAAATAATAAAAATGAATTTACATTTTATAAATAACATTATAGTATATATTTCCGTGTAAATTCAATATATCTTAGCTTTCCAACAGGAGTTCTAGAAAACTGGTAATTCAGAAACGAACAGAGATCATCCGCATCTAATGCAGGGCTGATGAGTGCGTGGAAATTTGTTACGTGTTTAGAGTGAATGGGTGGATGAGAGAAGAAATTAGGAAATTCCATAGAGCAACGTTTCTGGCGCGTTCGCTCTGTAGCTGTCCGTGAATATTTAACGCGGAATCTTTCCGGAGAAACGCTGCATGTTACAACAGACTACAAGACTTCTCCGCAACTCAGCATCAGACATGCAAATCATTACCAACGATATACCGTTAAGCTGCATTTCGGGAAGGTTTACAATTACTGTCCCTTAAAAGGCGAGCATGCAAATGGCGCAACCCCTAACGGAGTGAATAGATTTGGTCGAAGCCTTCTGTATTTCAAAATATTGAATATTCTGAGTTTTTCACTCGTTGGGATTTGAGCAGCATAATTTGATAGTTCCTCAACGACTTTTCGACACTAAATTTCGGTTAAAACTGCAAGATTGTAGATACATCAGAAAATTTTATTCGCTTGGATACATGTAAGAAGGTACAAATTTACGTTCCATAACGTCTCAGAAGAGCGAACACCTCAACTAAACTTAGACGAAAGCATAAAATATCTGAGCATATATTTTCATGGTAAGCTAAATGATTTGTACTCCTCACTCAATATTGTGCGGGTGATAAAATCGAGAAGAATGAAGAATGAGATGGGCTGGGCAAATGGGGCGTATGGGTGAGGAGAGGGGGGTGAATAGGGTCTTGGTGGGGGAAGGAGGCCACTGGGGAGACCTAGGCGTAGATGTGTGGATAATATTATGGTGGATCTCCAGGAGGTGGGATGTGGGTATATGGACTGGATTGGGCTGGCCCAGGATAGAGACAGGTGGCGGACGCTTGTGACTGCTGTAATGAACCTTCGGGTTCCGTGAAATGCGGGGAATTTCTTGACTAGCTGCAAACCAGTTAGCTTCTCAAGAAGGACTCTGCACCATGGAGTAAGTAAGCGAATATTGTAGTTTCCTTTCCAGCCATAAGAAATCCATTACCTGTAGAACTGTTATACTGAATGTCACCTAATGTGGAAAACGAATGTCGAGAATGCCTATGAAAATTCCATTAAGCCAATTAGTGAAGTAGTATAAAGCTTTAGTTGTACTTATCGTTGTGTAACTCACAGTTACCTTGTCAATATTTGTGGACGTCTATGACTTAGAATTTTTTTTCCTCAAGCCGGAAGCGAAGTATACAAAGCGCTGATAAACATTCTTTTCTCCATTTAGGTAAACTACGGCTCTAAAGGCACTACTTTTCTCCAAATACATAATTTCACACCAATCTGTCAAAAAAATTTGAAAATGACATATATAACTTTTTTTGCGCTCTGAAGTATTGTTGTCAACTGAGATGATTGTCACAATACCCCCCCCCCCCCTTTTTTGTTTCAACTTTTTTTTTTTGTTTTGTTTTGATATGTTTATGTATGTTGATTAAAAAATTAAAATTTTGTATCTAATACAGAACACTATGAA
>Ga0123355_10019622_pt1 | contig 10768 bp, 11 predicted proteins | sample TergutEmb28metaG_3_FD_89872 | JGI IMG/M metagenome (GOLD analysis project Ga0123355, IMG submission 89872) | Embiratermes neotenicus P1 segment gut microbial communities from Petit-Saut dam, French Guiana - Emb289 P1 | ecosystem: Host-associated > Arthropoda: Insects > Digestive system > Gut ...
CACACCTCTACGTCTCAACACTCCACTCAGGACAAGTCTGCAGTTCGGTAGCTTTTTCTTTGCCGTAGACACCAACGCATACACTTCCCCCATTACAAAATCTAGATTTCTTGTTGTTTTCAACAGGTAACAAATACGTCCCTTATCTCAAAGCCCCATAATTACTAAAACATGAATATTCTGTCTTTAATTATCAACCAACAAATTCACTTACATAAAATTTCACATTAAAACACTTAAAATCGCTCCATGTTGCGATCCTAAGATAATCTTCAGGGAGCTACTTTGTTCCTTGCTAAAGTCATTTTAAAAATATTCACAAAATAATTCCGTTATATTAACAGGGTGTTGTGGCAGCATGTTGTGTTGTGTAACGTACTCTCACACGACATGCTGCCACAACACCCTGTTAATATAAAGGAATTATTTTGTGAATGTTTTACAAAATGACTTTAGCAAGGAACAATGTAGCTCCCTGAAGATGATCCTAGGATCGAAACATGTCGGAGCGATTTTAAGTGTTTTAATGTGAAACTTTATGTAAGTGCATTTGTTGGTTAATAATTAAAGTGATTCTACAAAATGCACGGTGCAACAATAAAGATGAATATTCTGAAATACAGGAAAACTCCAATGGTTCATAATCTGTTGACCTGGCACTCTCAACAGTCCAGCTGTTGGTTGCTTGTCAATAAACTTACTTACTTACTTACTCCATGGTGCAGAGTCATTCTTGAGAAGCCTTACTTACTTACTTACTTACTTACTTACTTACTTACTTACTTACTCACTCCATGGTGCAGAGTTATTCTTGAGAAGCTAACTGGTTTGCAGCTAGTCAAGTAATTCCCCCAAATTTCATGGAACCCGAAGGTTCATTACCGCACTCACAAGCGTCCGGCACCTGTCCCTATCCTGGGCCAGCCCAATCCAGTCCATATACCCACATCTCACCTCCTGGAGATCCGTCCTAATATTATCCACCCATCTATGCCAAGGTCTTCCCAGTGGTCTCCTTCCCTCCGGTTTCCCCAGCAAGACCATATACACACCCTCTCCTCACCCATACGCACCACATGGGATTGTTTTGTCTCCACAGCAAGTGTCCCACATGTGAGTGTTTCTTAACAAAGTATTTTACAGGGAGGGGTTGTTAGCACCTCGCCCAACCCCCAAGCTGGAGGACCAGTAAACTTTAAAAAAAAAAATGGACCAAGGCAGCACATCAGTCAGTCAATACTGAACATCTTTTTTCTGTCACACCCCTCCATTCAAAATATAAATCAAAAACATTGAAGAGAACATCAGCACTTCTGATCATGAGGTGCAGAAAATGGCAGACTGAGATCATTTCCACACTTAGATAAGCAGATTCAGATCCACTGGGTAGTTCATCTGCACAGAATAATGTCCCAAAGATAAGTTGTATGATTAAGTTTTTTAGGACGAATATAAGGTTGCAGATCACTGTATTGTGCTCACTCTCAGATAAGCCCTCTCTGTTATGGACATACACATATATCCTGGGATGTTAAGTTAGGTTTGGATACAGATATATATGAAATCATTTAACACTTCCTCTTCTAAATTAGCCCCAAAGAAAGCCAGTATGGGCAGTGTTAATTACAGTCAAGAATGTAAAACCTTAACAAATCAAAATTCTATTCAGGAAGAATTAACAGCAGATGGAAGTCAGGGAATGCTTGCTACCATCTGGTGCAGAATCTTTCGTTTTCCAGTTTGCTATCCAGAAATTTAAGGACTAAGAAATTCAGTACTAAAATTTTTCCTGTTGTTTTGTATGGGTGTGAAATTTGGTTGCTCACTCTGACACAGAGAAACGTAGGCTGAGGGTGTGTGAGAGCTGGGTGTTGAAGAGATTTTTTGGGCCTAAGAGGGACAAGGTAACAGGGGAGTGAAGAAAACTACATAAGGGAAAGAAAGAGACCATCTGGGAAACCCAGGCATACATGGGAGGATAATATTCAGACAGATCTACAGGAAGTGGGATGTGGGGGTAGTGACTGGATCAAACTGGCTCAGGATAGGGACAGTTGGCTGGCACTTGTGAATGCAGTAATGAACCTTCGGGTTCCATAAAGTGCAGGGAATTTCTTGACTAGCTGAAAACTGGTTAGCTTCTCAAGCAGGGCTCTGCTGCATGGAGTAGATAAGTTAATGTACCTGAGTGGCCTTCTGTACAGTGTAATGTTTCCATATATGCAGAAGTCTTTTCTGAATGTTAGACATGTTACAGCAAGGTGACAAAGTGCAAAGTATTTTAGTTACTTTCAGATTAATTCACCACAGTTACTTTTGACACACAAATCATAGCCACACTGCAAGGAACCAAGGTGGTGACTCAATTTATACATTTCTGCTAGTAACAAACAACACATTTTAAAACAGACCAAGACACAATGCTACATAAATAACATCACATAATGCAGTTTTGTGTACAACTCGGTGATATCTGAATGCTAAACGCACGGGTTACTGAGTGTTGTCACCCACAATTTCCTTTGGAACATGACACTTCTGATTTACTCAAAAAACACAGCAAGATTTCAATGGTATACTTCAGTGTTTCTCAACCGCTGGGCCACGGTCCAGTACCGGGCCGTGGCATCAATTATACCGGGCCGCAAAAGGTTCTCCTGGAATTTGTCATTTTACTTTTCTAAGCAGTTTTCATGAATATATGTTTTATAGTGGAAATATTCTGAGGAGAAAAATATTTGTGAATGTGTCAAAAAACACAGACCCAGATGTTGGCCTGAGGAAACTACAATATGCTATAAGATTTCATTAGTCCAGTGACAGATAACTAAGTGAAATATAATTTTATATTTGTCAACATGCCACACTGTATACATAAGTGTACTAATACTCTTTATGATTATACCATAACTACTTAACAATAATTATGTTAGTTTGATGTATGAACTTAAAATAAATAGAAAGGTATTTACGAGTAAATTTGTTGGGACCGGGCCCTTGTCTTATGAAAAAAGAATTTACCGGGCCGCAGTCTCACAAAGGTTGAGAAACACCGGTATACTTCGTGAAGAAGCACAAAGATACCACCACAGCACTGTTTACTTTCACACTGTCACACATTTGCATGGTGCACACATACATGTAACTGCATTAAGTCCATATGCCAAGTGCAGCCTACCCTCTGCCAGTTTTTATTAAAACCACTATGCTTAAACAAACTGGACAATAATTGCAGAAAATTTTGAGAGATATGCCCCTAAACAAACCACAGCTTTCAGTGTGCTAATTTTTAACAATCTCATATTCACTGGACAATTTTCTTTGTGACATCATCTGAATCAAATTTGATCCAAATCAGACCACAAAAATGTAGAAAATAGGGACAAAATTTCATGTATTTCTGTAAGCAAAGTACAACTTTCACCGCACCGTTTATCACAAAACAGTCAAGTACCCAGCAGCATTAAGTGAAGACCACCTACACAGACTTTCACCAAAATTAAACATGGCCAGCATAGGCAGAAATTCATTTACAGTGGGGTATGCTACAACGAACGAATGCTACAATGAACAAATTTATTAATAAAATCAGGATGATACAATGAACACAGATGCCACAACAGCCGAGGAATACTACTGGCTGATGTAGCACGTGCGCGCATGAAGCGTCGGGCTTTCCCACTTTGATTAGTGTGTCAGTCATCACCTTTGTTATTGTTTGTAAGGTTCAGTTATCAGTTTAGTTCAGTTATCAATTTAGTTGTTATCAATTTAGTTCACTTACCAATTTAGTTCAGTTATCAATTTAGTTCAGTTATCTGCAGTGTATAAAAGTTAAATAAATTAATTTTATATTATTTTTACACTTGTATTTTTGATTTTGTGTTATATTTTTCCTGTTTAAATGGTTGTGTTGGAAGGTAACTTTGCTGTAGGCTGTGAGCCTGGATCAGATTACCCTTTAATACATATATTTCAATGTATGCTAGAACGAACAGGTGCCATAACAAACGAGGTTCTAGAACCAATTACGTTCATTCTAGCATACCCCACTGCATGTCCTCAAGTAAAGTATGACTATTATTAACCCAAACTTCACAAAATGCGTACTGGTTTAACATGTTGTAAAGAACCCTATACCAAATTTCATGAAAATCCAACAAACAATTCAGCCACTGACACCAGGTCACAGATAAATAATCAGATGGGTATGGTCTTCACAAGGTGCTTTTACTTCATAAAGACTGCCTAAAATGTGTAATGTTTCACAAAGACTGAGCCTGAAGAGTATCAAACACGCAGCTGCTGGTTAAAATATATAACCAGCTGTCACTCAACCACTGATCAGACAAGTGTCAAACTGTAAACCAATCAATCAACAATCTGCCCCATCCAGCCAGCTTGTGTGTCAAGGGTGACTGCTTCCTATGAAAATTGTGGGTGATAAAAAATATTCAATTCCAAAATGAAATTCAGCACAATTATATACTAGAATTATAACTTTTTTTAAAATTAGACAAAAAAAAAAGGGGGGCTGCTCATTTTCCGAAACTGGACCGATCAAACTAGGTAAATACAACACTATGTAACATTTCCACAGACTCCTGATAACATACCTTCAGTTGCAGAATTCGAAGTATCCTTGTTTTGTACTTTATGAGAGGTCGGCATTGTTGCAACCGTCTTCACAGAAGGCATGGCTGCTGTCAGAAGGTTGTTATTGCTTGAATGACTGTTCACTTTCCTAAGAAGTATAAGAAGCTCTCGACGTACACGTGCCTTCTGGAGACACAGTGGGGAATAACAGGATGAGGCCGGGCTTGCAGCAGACCCAGGACTCTGGACAGCATTCACATTACACTGTTGACAGTAACATGACAGGCCACGACCAAGACGTGCAAGTTTGGCGTACTGCTGACGTACGGCCGTGACTCGTCGAGTAATAGAGTTGAGAATGTCTTTATTTGGCCCTCCCGCTGCACTGGTACCGTTGTTGGCAACATACAAATTCCCCAGAAATAATGATGGTAGTAACTGCTCAGCGGAGGAGGCTCCCTCACTCTCCGCGTCATCACTCTCTTCATTCTCCACGTCCACCTCGCCATCACCATCAGGAGTACTCTTTCCATTTTCACTCTCAGATGAGCTTTTGTTTATGAGCTTGTCTGCCTAATAAACAAACATCATACACAAAGAATAATGATTCCAAATTTTACCACTGAAATCACAAAACACATCACATAATATAACATGTATTACTTACTTACTTACTTACTTACTTACTTACTTACTTACTTATACAGTGGAGCAGAGTCCTTCTTGAGAAGCTAACAGGTTTTCAGCTAGTCAAGAAATTCCCCGCATTTTATGGAACCTGATGGTTCATTTCCACATTCACAGGTGCCCACCACATGTCCCTATCCTCAGTCAGTTTGATCCAGTCCATACACCCACATCCCACTTCACGAAGATCCACCTTAATATTATTCTCCCATTTATGCCTCAGAGTTCCAAATGGTCTCTTCCCCCTCAGGTTTCCCCACCAAAACCCTGTATACACCTCTCCTCTCTCTCATAATATAAAATATATTATATAAATTAATCCATTTTTTCAACTCACACCCCTTATACCCATATGACAGTTGGAGCTTAATAATAAAATCTGTAATCCAGGGCAGGAGAAATTCTCCATAAACCTAGAAGCCACCTCAAAATTCTACGTGCCACAACAGTGACATCTGCAAACCCACAAATATTAGACGCCACTGTACCAAATGTAGTGGCTACGGCAGCCTGGCACCTAGAATTTGTGCATCCCTGCTCTGATCTGACAAAACACACTCACAAAACAGGGTAACAGTCACTATCAATCAAAAGTAATAAGACAAAGCCTAATTAATTACGTTCCTAGTGGCTTAATAGTACATGAAGGGTGGATTAATACAGTGGAATACAAACATGTAACAGTTTTCATAATTTCTGTAACACAAAAGCATGTGTCTGAAGGTTTTGGGACAAAACATGAAAAAAAAATTAAAAAATTCAGATAAACTATTCCCATTATTCTTCAGCATACACCCTTCTAGATTTACACACTTATTTACATGTTTATGCAATTCTTTATCCCTTATAGGGAGGCCTTTTTCAAAATGCTGTTCAGTTCCCTTGCAACTGCAACCTGAATTTTCATTATGGATTCTATATGCCCACCATTCAGAGCAAATCTGATTAGTGGGAAGAGAAAATTTTCAGCAGAGATGAGGTCAGGCAAGTTACGGTGGGCTACGAAGCACAGCAACATTCCTGATAGCTAAAACCTGCTTCACAACTGCATCATTACACAACAGTGGATTTTCATATGACAAAAACCAATCTTTTAAATCATACAGGGCCAGCCTCACCCAATTCACTGTGTTTAAGTGCTGTTCTGTCTCTGTAATAGGTTGCGTTAACAAATTGGTCCTCCAGAAGGAATTCTTTGTGGATAACACGGCCTGCATGGAAAAAAAAAAATGAGAATCCTTTGGAACGGCAACTATTTCGGTTTCAGTGAATTTTTCTGACTGACTGGGCACTCTGTCACTTTGTTTCAGCATATCATACAAAACACCATGACTCATCACTTGTAACCATCTTTTATTTTCATCCTCTGGCATGGACAGAAGGTCCTAACATGACACAATCCATTCGTAAGGAACAAATCTTGCACACACCTTTCTCTTCTCCACATTTTGTTCTATTACTAGAGCAGCAGTACCCTTGCCAGTGTTTACATGTTCTGCAATAATTTGGAGGAAGGTGCAACAGATGTCAACGAGCAGGCAATGAAGAACTTCAACTTTTTTGGTCCATGCCTTCGGTGAAAGGGCGGCTACTTCTGGCACTGTCTTTCACATCCACCTTACTTTCACAGAAACAAGTGTACCATTGGTGAATATGGGTATGGCTCAGTGCGCTACAGCCACATACATTACGAATTATTTGCAGTGTTTCTGAACACACTTTTACCCCAGCTTTTACGCAAAACTTAAATGCTACTCTTAGTTCATCCATGGTTACAGTTACATCACACAAAAAATTAATTCACAAAATAAAGACACAGCTCAGTGACATCTAACTGCTGACTGATTAAACTTGGCCATGTGTCACTTGTAGGCTGATACTAAATAGTCCCAATAATGCCCAGTAGATGGCATCCTTAAAATAAAAAATTGTCCTAAAACATTCCAGACACACTTTCTACTTCATGTAACGTATCGTATTAAAACTACATACACTCTGGGCAAATTTCCTTTCTTCTAACAGCTTCAGATGTGTCCTCCGGGCCAAAAATTCATCCAAACGAGATTTCTTTGCTATCTTTGGATAGTGTAATCGCCCACGGGATGTCAAGGCCTTTGTTATATCAATCTCCTCAAACTTGGAAATTGGAGGAAACACTTTCAAATGCTTCAGAGAGCCTGAAAAGAATTCTGTGAGTATAAACATGTTAAAGTGTGGCTTCCATTTGATCCAGCATCAATATATTTAAACTTCACTTATAGCAACTGAAATTCATGTATGCAAAAGACAAAAATATACGAGAAAATATAAAACGCTGTAGCCAAACATTTTCAATAAATTTGTTTCTTTGGTTTGCTGGCATCAGTTAAGGACAGTTCATAGCTGTACATTTTGGGTTTAATCTGCCAACGTACGTTCAGAACCTTTAGTAATAGGTAGGTGGGTTTGTACGGGGAGAGATTTAAACGGCAAAACAGTTGGGAGCAGATAACGGACACTAGCAGTGCAGTGCGAAAGCAGTTGCGTACGAGAGTGGTGTGAGGGAGTACAGAGAAGTGACTGTGTCATTTTCCTAGTAAATGATCTAGTAGTTTAACTGGATATAGCACTACATTTATTATATCAAGAATAAAATGAATAAATAAAATGTAAGTAAAAAGAAAATAACTAAAACTAAATGTGATTTGGTAGCGGCTTCGGTGGTCTAGGGGTAGCGTGCTGCCTTTAAGTACCCAAGTTCGCAGGTTCAAACCTGGCCAAAGCCGTCAGGACTTTTCAGGGCAAAAAAATCCTCAGCACGCCTTCCTTCGGCAGGGAAGTAAAGCCGTCGGTCCCATGTCGTAGATTTGCGGCATGTAAAAGATCCCTGAATTGACATGGAAGTCGCAATTTCGGGCAAAATTACTAGAACTTTCTCGCCCACACAGTTCCACCTTTCACTGCTAGGATCTCTCACGTCGTCGTGGACGTGGAGGCACCTGGTGGCGAATGTGGGAACATCCAAACAGGCGGTGGGGAATAAGGTGAGTACAATAAGCCTTCTAGGCTGTAGTACATCCCTGGCATTATCTACAGGCCCTACTGACGAAGAAGAAGAAATGTGATTCAGTGAACCACACCCGTCTCCCGTTAAGAGGTTCTCCTATCAGACTGAGCACGTCGGGACAACAAAGTTACAAAGGGTGATCAAGTAGACCGCCTGCCATCGGTTGCTCCTACACAGGACCTCCTACAACAGGTGCTCTAAGAAAATAAAGGGCTTAGAAATAACACTCCACACCTGACCAAGCAGGTTGTGGTGGAAAGTTTCTGGCAGTGAAACTGCAAAAAAAGTTATGATGTTGGAACCGAGGATGAAATAGGATTAATATTTTGTATAAGCCATTAAAAACTGTGAACACAAAATGTTCACATTAAAAAAAAAATGATATACTCACTTTCTCTGTCTCCTTTAGGAGTGGATTCTTGTTTTATCTTTGCTTTCCCCACATCTGCAGGTGACACAGTTCTGTCAGGATCTGCATTCACTGCTCTTGCCTTTTTTCCCTTTTCATCCCCGTCTTCTCCTTCTTCCAACTCCTTCACTTCTGCCTTCTCCAAGCCTTCAAGGACTACATCCTTAACACCATCTTTCCTATCCTCCTCAGCAACAGACTCATTTTTTACTGCACTGTTATTCAATTCTAATTTTACTTTCGGTTCTGAGATCACTGCATCTTCAGCACATTTCTTCACTAGAAACCTGTATGTGTTCGGATCAACTGCCAAAATCTTAATTTCTTTACCATCTGGAAACAAATAAAAAACCAGATATGTTATATTTCTAGATCTATAATACAATAATATACACAGCCAACTAGATGCAACAATAATAATTTTATTGATAATTTCAATCAGCTCAACGTGTTTCGGCTCATAGTTTCGCCCATCCTCAGGAGCACTAGACTGTGTTTACAGCTTGTGGTATAAAGCACTGACGATGCTGCCTGCAGGCAGCATCATCAGTGCTTTATACCAGAAGCTGTAAACACAGTCTAGTGCTCCTGAGGATGGGCAAAATTATCAGCCCAAACATGCTGAGCTGATTGAAATTATCAACAAAATTATTATTGCTGCATCTAGTTAGCTGCGTATGTTATTGTATCAGTGATGCACGGTCACACAGACATGAAATTCCTAGAGCTATGTTTTGTTAAAAAATGAAAGAAAAGAATATGATCATTAGGGCTCTGGGATGTGACCACGTAGTCAGGCAGACAGCATCCATGTTCCGAATGAATCTAATAACTGTACGTTACCCTGATGCCGGAGACAGCAGGCTCCTCCAAAACAACAATAATATAGCAGTTCACAAGTAAGAACATTCCGTTTGAAATGGTTTCCCACCCAAAATGGTAGAACGATTTGGTCCCAAATATAATCCCATACGGAAAATACTTCTATCCCACTGAAAATATTCCCGCTTAATAAATTTTCTACTTTAGATGCAGTATTTTTAAGTTAATGTGTGTGCATTCTTGTGATGTGAGTGTACTCAATAAATGCTAAATGTTATAATTGCATTCCCTTCCAGAGCCCTTTGACATGTATGAAACGGCCAGTATGAACATCACTCATAAGAGGAGAAGGGCAATTCAGATGGCAAAAACAGGAGCACGCAAGAACAATGGCCAAAAGTGTAAGGGAGACAGGGAAGGGTAAACCAGAATACATGTGTGCTCTATGGACATCAAAACATAAATATTCTTACGCACAGAAAACATCCCACAGCAGAACATTCAGAAACAGCCATAAGGAGAGGTAAAACTGTACTGCAATCATTACCTTTCACCTGGACCATTATTTTCTGTGGGCCGGCCCGCAGTCCCATCTTATGGCAATCTTGAATCCTGAATTTACGCGAAGTGGACAACCAAAGCCAACCCCACTGACCATGTACACGGTACTCTTCACCCTTCTGTTTCCACACCTTCAAAACAAGCCGAATTAAATGACAAGCAATTCAAGACTTGACACTTGACACAAGCTATTTACATTAACCCTCAAAAACCCTGAGGATTAAATAATAATATTTATTTACTGCAATTGGGTTGTTATCCGGTGGCATTGGTTATTTTACATGTAAACAAAACATGAAATTGGTTACTACTAAATTTAAGTAAGGAGGGCTACATGAGAAGCATGTAGTGGCAACTTGGAATCTTGGGAAACATCTCAGCATTTGCTTATAGACACAAGGAAACCAAGAAAAACCTGTGTCGAGGTGGCCGGTCGCAGGACCTTCCAAATACTGACTTCTAGCCAGCAGTCCGGCATCTACAGTAAAGAAAAAGCAATGGCCACATAGTACAACAAATACACATGACAACAATACACACAAGACAACTACAACAATACACACGGTCAACCAACAACAATTACACAAAAGACAACTTAAAACTAGCAACAAAACACACGAGACAAATTAGAATTTTACAACATGTAC
>Ga0123355_10019623_pt1 | contig 10768 bp, 10 predicted proteins | sample TergutEmb28metaG_3_FD_89872 | JGI IMG/M metagenome (GOLD analysis project Ga0123355, IMG submission 89872) | Embiratermes neotenicus P1 segment gut microbial communities from Petit-Saut dam, French Guiana - Emb289 P1 | ecosystem: Host-associated > Arthropoda: Insects > Digestive system > Gut ...
AATTACCTACCTTTTATAGAAAACTAGAGCTGCATTTATCTCTACCACGCAGCAGTAGAAACGGCGGTAGCAGCGGTCGGAGCTCGCACTCGAAGAGCCGTTCTGTCTGCCCGTTTGCAGGGTGTATCCCATGTGCATGTAGAGGGCGAATACGCAGCAATATTTGTAACGAACGTTACTCGTCAGGCCTTGCAAATTGTGTATTTTTATAATCCGCGACTTACAGTTGCGTCTTATGAACCTTTAATGTCGGGAACGAGCGGTACGATGTCGTACGTATCGAAGTAGTATGATCTCGAGGACTTGGGTCGGAAATGTACGGCTTGCCAGTGCGAACCTTTCTCCGTATGAGAATCGGCAATAATTATGACAGTGCAAGGTTGTCGCACAGAGTGTGGCAAAAGATCAGAGGGGAAAACTCCTAAGAACCATTTTACGTATCTCAGGCTGCACAATATCTGTGTCGTGTCCATTATAATTCCGTCGAGACTATTCGGGAATAATTTTTGCGAACGGAATTATCAAATTCTAGATAGAATATACACGTGACTGGTTCGGGGAAAGGTTTGCTAAATTTTAATTTTACTATGATATTACCGATATCGGGATGTGACTTATGCCCCTCTGAGGCGCCTCGGCCAGGTGTCAAGTCGAAAAGAAGCATGAAATAACTGATTATATATATATCGTGAGATATCTGGAGTCCAGAGTTCGAGTGGTGGATGCCAGACGCATCCAAAAGCGTCCAGTAAGCCTTGACAGAAGATTTTTCATGATGTATTTTAAGAGATAGGGCATCGGTAGGTATCTTTTGCAGTTCAAGTTCATCGCGAAATAACTCAGATCATAATGACGGAAATGATAGGAATTCGTATTCAGGGAGATTAGAAAATCGGTGTTCTTTACCATAGTATAAAGGAGACTTTTTGGGATAGGTCCAAACATGGCGTTGTCCTTAGATAGAGATTGTGCCCAGCTAGAAAACGTGAAAGCCTTTAGTGCGACACGTTGTAAGATTATATCTTTCGAGCGCGCCTTCCGCTAGAGTTTCATTGTGCGCTAACAGGACTTTAGGGTTGGGTTTGACGCGATTTACCAATAGGTAGGCGTCGAGAAATTTGAATAACGTCTTTGACTCTGCGTCTCTATTCATCAGGTACATACTGGTCCGGCCCTTCGTTTATTTGATTTGAAGTTGTACCCCGAAGATTAGATTTTGCCCCACATTGCACAAGTAACTGTGAATTCTACCGTAGAGTTCGACTTCTTTACTTCTTTTAATCCGATTCCACCTCGTGATAAAACCTTTGTTTTTATGCATCGGCGGCGGTAGGGTTGCAGGGCAATAAGTCTCCGTCTTCGAGTTACCAGAACGAGTTTTTTATATGCGAGGCGGCGGTGTCACTGCCGTACGTCAATAGGGTCTCGAAAAATGATCGATAATTATAGAGTTCGGCTGCCTGCGTTATGAGTGCTACATTGACTGAAGAGCGAATGCAGAAAGTTATTAGTCACAGCCGTGAAATCTGTGTTATCCAAAGCCTTCCCGTCCGCCTTTGTTAGTTTACTTCGAATGTAGAGTTTTATATCAAAGTCTATGTATGTGTCATTATATCGGGGATCAGAAACAATGGATCGCTGTGGTCCACGGTCGCTATGTTCTTGTATTTGACCTCTGTTGTCTCGAGAACGGATGTCAATACGTGTACAGAAGCAAATATATCGAACTCGGATCTAACGGACAATTTATTTACAGACATGGTTGCTAGAAAGCGAATGACGTCTATTAAGCAAAGATGTCTCATTTTGTAAGTTTCCGATTTTTACTAGCTTTATGTTTAACTGTCTTTCTACTCCTCTTACGTTTGCGACCGCGTCAACGTAATTTGGCGATTAGATTTTGTGAAGTTGCGGTCACGAACTTCGAAACTATATCTTTAGGATTTTGGTCTGGTAACGATCGGTCTATGTCTGCCAATATATCGCCTCCCGAACGCAGAGTCTCTCGTTCTAGAGCTTTGGCACAACTCCAAAGGATGGGTCTGGCAACGCGCCATAGACCACTCAAAAAACTGTTGTTCCCGTAGCCCGTTGAAGGACGAGTGGAGCTGCATAAACGGGTTCGATACCGTTATTCCTACCGCGACCCGCCTGATGAATGTAGTACAGCACGAGGGGATCCATGAGTATAAAATGTACGATGGAGTTGATGACGAGGCTCTTTTATTACCATGCGTAAAACGTCGACAATGAAGGGCTACATTTGTGGGCGTATTGCTGCTCTTAAATTCGACACGCTTTCCTGTCAGTTGCAATATCTATATCCGTATATTTTTAATCGTATGTTTCGCGACAGGCAAATATTAAATATAATCGTAGACGTTTTCAACATAATTTGTCGGATAAATGAACGTTCTCAGTCAACGGACCAATGCTTTCCCTCAATACTGTGGCGATTTCACTTCACAATACACTAGTGCCCTGGTATCGCCGACGACTTCTATAGATTTTAATGTGCCTACTTGGTTCGGAGGTTATAATATCACACCTATTAACACTTCCCAGTAAAGGTTCGGAACCAGTTCAATGGGCAGCGGTAACTCGACCGTAAATGCGCCGATCGTATTAGCCGGATATAGACTCTGGGAGGCGTTACTGAGCAGCGTCACGTAAAAATGTTTCCGATTATTTTCGTACATCTTTGACGCTAGACGTTGGGATCCACGAATCGAAGTCTCTCGAATAACCTCTTCAACGAACTAGATATTCTCAAATGCCGAGCCTGACTCGCTCGTCCAATATTTTATCTATTTTGTAGCCTGTACTTTTCGTGACGCGGACGGGAGTCAATTCATCTTGATAGAACTGGCCGCCGATCAGCGTCCGCAATAAATCCACCAACTCGTAGACGGGTCGCGGCCACCTCTCTATTACCTTAGAGACCAGAAATATCTCTGTGCTGAAATTCTGCCCCGTGCCCTCCGCAAACTAAATTTTTTCTTTGCCGATGCGCACGTGTTGCCAACACGGAATCTCGCCCTGATGAAGCGAATGCAACGCCTCCTTGTTCCATTTTCTTACATATAGCGTGGAAGTCGGAATCGTTAAATCTAGACGGTGCCATGCCCGAGTCAGAGTGAACCGTATCGTTGTAAGCTTTGGCAAATTTAGGAAGGACGTCTACATATCTGTACTTATTTGTATAGGTAAAATATTTATACAGCCTATCGCGGATAGTCCCATGAGCTCCTTCCGCGACCGAACATTTCACGTCGGGATTTCTACATACCTGAAATAGGATGCCCTCGCGTTTTAACATGTCATGAATGTGTCGGTTTAAAAATTCTTTCCCCTTATCTGTTTCCAACAAGATGGGGCGCCCTGTTGAATATCTAGGGTCCTTAAAAATTAACTGAAACATATACGACACGGCCTTACTTGTCTTGGACTTCAGAGGGACCAGATGTAGAAATTTTGAAGAGACATCTATGGCGGATACTATGTACACGTTTTATGGATATATTTACCGAGGTCCCGAACTTCCACCAGATCGCATTCACAAACGTCCGTTACGTAATTTACCCAATATGGGTTGAGCGCGAAGCGCTTTCTGACAGGTCTGTGAAGTGTGTAAGCGTCTTGCTTCTCTACCCAGGCTCTGAGGTTTTTCCTTTTTGTTTGAAGTTTGAAAAAGCCGACAGTTAGCTGGAACGTAATATAATCTACTAGTAGCCATTTTATTAATGCTTTACCCACCGACGATGTAATGAAGATTCTATAATTAGCCGCCTAGTTTGCGGAAAGTGTTGCGATAGGATGTCTTGAAATTTTTATCCTCACGTTGTCTGAATGTCACTGCCGGCTTGGTAGTCGGTTCAAGAGAGCGTTAGTCAGTATCCATATATTATTATATTTTTTCATATCGTCTGTCGTGATAAATTTTCGGTTTATGTTTTTGCGTGTCAACAGTTCGCATAATCTTTTTTTCTCCCTTTCAATTCTTGCCCTATTATCGTAACATAGCTTTCGGTATCTACAAATACGGCAGAATCGCCTATCGTAAACGAATCGCCGACTTTTCGAATTCCGTATTGAATATCGAGATAAAGTTTATTGTAAAACTACGGCACTGTGTACGGTCTGGCCATAGGACCCACGTATTCCCTGTCAAGTTGTTGTACATCTTCCTCATCAAAATCATTGTAATCTTCATCATCGTATTCGTCTTCGTGTTCTGGAAAAGTTCTAAGTGACGTAGTCTCGTATACAGTTTCTTTCGAGGACGAGGCAATTGCATGAGTAGGTTCTAACGTTTTCGAACGTCTAGAGGATATCAGCTGTTATTTTCCTTACGGGAAGGAGACAACAACTGGCTAGAATATGGTCTATTGGGTAATACTTGTTTTAAAAAATCCGCGACCTCCTTCATTTGCTTCTTGCTTTTGATATCTGCTTCGCGGATCTTTTCACGATATTTAAACCATTTTTCGTACGGATGTTCACGTTTCTTCTTCTTGCTTATTGCGTTTGATTTCGGCAGTGAAAGAGGTGAAGTATAGGGTCGTTTATCTCAGTGAAAGAGGTCGGCCGAAACCAGATACATTTTAGGTAACATTTTTATTACGTGTCTTTCGACGGTCTAAAAATAAGACTTGGGATATTTTGTAAAACAGCTCTCAATAGAGGCAACAAAAACCCGCCTCGTGGAACTATGAGCTTCTTCTTGCCAGAGAGGAACTCGTTTATCGACGACCTTGCGAAGTGCTTTATGCTTCCGCAATGTTCGATTATTACAACACGTCAATTTTATAATACCGTTCAAGACGTTCAATACGTATTCGTATATGCTATTCACGAGTTCCTTCTTGCAGTTCGAAATAATAGCTTTACGCAGTCTCGGTTCGGCCGTCTTGAGTACGTGAAGGGCGCGATAATACGATTTCACTCGCTTCATTCTCCATCGCAGAGTAGATGATGGGAAGCTTTGAATCTGATGGGAAAATGTTCGTTCGCAAGCGCAGGTAATCATTCGTATCTTGTGATAGATTTAAAACGAGGAACCCGTAAGTTCGTTGGGTTGAATTCACATAAGCCTTATAAAGACTAATACTGTTTCCAGTATACACTTGACGGGCGAAAAACATGAATTGATTTTTATCTCAGACGTTTTTAATAGAACTAGATTTTCTGTGATTACTGCATTTTGAACACAAGTCACACACTTTTTTGGAATATACGTCATTTGACAGATCGTCGAGTATTACGAGGCACGATTTACCATGCGCTTTGTTAAAATCTGACGGTACACCCTCGTGAAATCTTATCTTCTTCTTCCATTTCGGTAGCTGTTTGGGAACTGCAGTTCTCTCGTTATAACACCACATCTCCCCACCGTCAAAATTCCGCTCGGCACGCAGAGCTTTTAAGTTTTGTTGAAACTGTATGCAGAATGAGGACTTGCCAGAACCGCTAGGTCCACTTACTATACAAGAGAACGGAAGTTTAAATTTGAGATCGTCGCTCATAGATAATCTTTCTACATCCTTTTAATGTTGATCTACGAATGCCGAGTGGGAAGGTTAATCCTCTCCTATTTATACCCGTACGGGACAGACGTATTTTCTTCAAATTGCCGTCTCTTGAAAAACGAATTTCTTTACAACTTTTATTCAGGTTCGGTAATTATCGACACTAAACCCCCTCCTGCCTTCCTCTTACGCTTTATCTTCTTCGATGTGAATACAGTCACATGCTACACATCGGATTTTTCTAAAATCATATCCTTAATGACATCAAAATTGACCAATTGCAAAATCGCTTTAATTCAGTGTTATCCCTCTAACCTTACACAATGGCTTTCGCTCTCCTCTTACAGTATTATCTATATTGTAGACAGTTTTTGGCCCTCCGCTGACATATTCTTCGATAAATTCGAAGGGTTTTAGTTCAGAAGTCATGGCTCCGAGATTATCCCCGGTCTCTACCAGCGCCGGTTCATCTCTCGGTTGTACGAACAAGACGCTATCTGTTTCGCAATAGAGAGCGCGCTATTCCAGTCTACTAGATATGAATATAGATGTAGGCGAGCGGCGGCAGTTACGTAAGCAAACATGACTTCGTTTGTGTGACGTAAATTAGGGATCATTTCCTCCTCGATAAAACGCCAGGGAGCCTAGACAACGTCGTCACTGGCGAACATGAGGTTCGTGACTTCTATACCAGGCGTTGCTAAAAACCTGTACCGTAGGGATCCGAAATCATCTTAGATTTTGTTCTGTTATTCTTTTCCGTCAGTTTGCCCCACATGGAATTTAAGAATAATTGTGTCAGGCCCAGTTTTGCAGCGCTAGGTCTTATCGCATCTTTGTCTAGACGGATCCCCTCACTCGCGTCGAAATTAGCAATGTAGTGTCCTCGTTCTCGGGGCTTCGAACCCAGTCCGTATAACCACTGGCCTACGTCTTTAATTTAAAAAAAATCTATATATTCGGCAAAGAAACCACCCTGACCCATCTGCGAATCTTACTGCGTGACATCATATTCGTACACTTAAAAAACCTCAATAATTTCCTAACCCTTCTGGACAGCTAAAATCACTTCGTCGTCTACAATAGTACCCGTCAGAGCCCTCTGAGCAACCGTCTCTTTAGCGCATTCGCCATCCACGTTACGCTCAATTGCGCACAACATATACAGGCAGAATAGAAGCTTGCCGTTGTAACGAAAAGAGAACAAAGGATTGTAAAGTCTCTGAGGAGGTTCAACGGAACAATTTATCAATCCTGCTAATGGTAACTTATCTTCTTTATCTTGGCACGCGTCTCCCACGTGAATTAAAGGGTGCCGCACTGGAAATTTAAAGTACTTACAGACGTACGGATAAAGACTCATCACATCCATGTTTTGAATTGTTCCTGTCACCTCGAGTTTCTTGTAGTACAGTCTCATGGCCTCGGATCGACACCGTATAAAGCATCTCGATTATTTAGTTCACTGTGTCGTACTGCGGGACGAGTCTTCAATTAGGGATGGCGTGTCAAAATTTTCTCATCAAACTCGCATTCCCACTGTACCTCTACCCTATATCCCGCACGAGTGATCTCCTATATTCGCGCCATCTTTCGCTCGTATTTGTCGGCTGGCGTATCCCCACTCACTGTACTTACGTCACGAAGAGTTTGACAGGTATGTCCGTTGTAGTAACAGCCCAAAATCTTGTACACGTTCTTTGTCTCCAGAAAAAAACCTTCTACACTAAAGAAGGGGAGTTCTAGCAAATTATACTCGCGTCTGTTACGACCGTGCAGTATATTTCGCCCATCCTTCTTTTCTGTGTAAACGAGCCGTAGCAGAGATTTCGTACTGTATTTGACTTTGCCACTGTACCCGCCAGTCGGAATGAGACCTATGGTATCGGGCTTCAAAAACCGTTTACGCTACAATTTATTGAATGCCTAAGCGATTGTAATTGCTTCCAAAAACATCAATATGACTTAACTGCATAAACTCTCGCCTAAACACTCGACAAGCTTGCCTTAGTGAAGTCATCTTGACAGTAAGTTTCCAAAACGTGCATATTTTCGAAAAAACCAAATGTTCCTTTTTCATGCACATTATTTTCATTCCGTTCATGATCAGTTCGTGCTGCCATTTCAATAAAATGGCTTGGTTCAGGATAAAATATAAATCAAAGGACTTAGCGTTGTGAGCTATGGCAACAATCTTTTTAACCCAATGACGCGGTTCACATAGATAGGATATCATGCTTCCTACAGGACTGTCCCAAAACGAGTGTTTTCTCTCGCCAAATTGCACGCATTTACGGCGGACGTCTTCGACGTCCTCACAATTCGAAAAGAAGTGCTGCAAGCAGACGAGATTGGGAACATGTAAGGTGGCCCTATTCAAAAATCTCGTAGTCTGTGTTGTCTCAAAATCGTAGAATACATATTGTAACTTATTGCAGGGTGGCAACACTTTCTTCAAAGGTCTCATGTAACACAGATGACCCACTTCTTTTTTTCGTTACAGTTTTGACACTATCGTTTAATACATTCGTGGTTTTTGCATATCACGGGTTCTAAACACGTACAGCAACGTCGCTTGCTCTCGCAAACAATTCTTTTATTTAACGCACATATCTTGTGATTATCGAAACATTTCTGACTTCTAAAGTGTCTATCACATTCGTCACAGGGAATTCGAATACCTTCGAACGCGCACGGCGGGATGGTCATTCACGTATGATCGCAGTTTTGAGATATGTCGCTTCTACAACGTTTGTTACAAGTCTTATAGACGTACTTTTTTGCCATAGCACTCGTCAGGTTTGTAAACACATGATAGTTCCTATCGACATCATCGTAAAGTAAGTTAAGTCCATTATTGGACTCGATATGACCTCCGAACATTATGTTATCACAACTTAAACCTTCATACACAACTACCTTATACTCGCGAAAATGTTCCTGAAATTTGGCTAATTCCGAAAGACCCGCACCATTGGTCAAGTCATTATCTGTCGTTTCGAGTAGATTTCTGACTACAGGACGTATCTTCCAAACATCAAAATATGATTTATTGTTTGAATCATTTTCTTCTCTTGCATTCGCTTTTCTTAAAGCCCATGCTAAACAATTGCTTTCTGTCTTAACTTCTTCATTACTTTTCTTAATATGTGCCATTACATAAACCTGTCTAACATTGTCTTAATTCCGCGACCGAAGCCGACAGGCATATTGACTGAATGCACAGTTACGACCATAGGGTCCATAGCGCTAAACCTAGAGTTTGATTGCGACACTTTCTCAAAGACATTCCATGCTACGTCTCCGGATAATTGATCTTTCCTTCTAAAACTAGTTCCTATCAGCTTGTCATTTTGGTTTACACTCTTCTGTATATTCATCCCCACCATATCGCTATCACTCTCATTCTGTAACGCGTGAACAAACAAATCATTCACACTGGCAACTAAATGATTAACAGGATAATCGTTATACGAGGGATGTAGTAAACGTACTGTAAGTTGTGTTCCTACCTTCTGTACTGTCTAGCAATTTCGTCCACCATCGTAAATCTTCGGTTTATTGATGTTCTGAAAACGATACACTAAATGTAATAGATTTATAACACTCTTTTTACAATAATTATCAGCAGCAAAGATAATAAATTACTCACGTATTAGTAGCAGATGGGTATTCTTCCTGTGCTGAGTATTCTTTTCAAATTGACACTAACAGTTGCATAGTCCTTTTATAAGGTTTACACTTATGTCTTATTAACTCTCACAAACTTAAATTTATGGCTCTAATTTACACTGCGTGGCGTTGCCGTGATTGCCAGCTCGAACATGTCGTCCTTGCCTTCAATTCGCTTTGTTAAACAAACAGAGAATGCCCAAACGCCTACAAGAAAATCCCCGAAAGCCGGAGGTATAGACTTGTATATCGCTTATGACGTTACGGTGCCAGCTAGAGGGAACGCACTAAACTTTATCCGACGAACGCAACCGACCCTTTTAATTCCGTATCGTATGAACGCACCAAATGGGTGCGCTGCGGGCATTTAAATGCTCCGCACAGTCATGTACAGGCTTAGAATTATAGCGCTACACTTTATCTCCACTTTATTTAAGGTTTACTGTTCAGATTCCAACTCCGGCTACTTTATCCAATTATGTACACCTGCACGTCATGAATACCACTTTCTAGGCACCCTGTAAATCTTCTGAACCTTGTATGTGTAATCTAAGCAACAGAGTCACTTCCTTCTGAAGAGAATCAGCAGCGGATTGCATTTCGTTCATACAGAAGTTTGTGGCCACCCAAAGTGCAAAGCCTCATTCATTCTACCAAACGTTGTTGTTACAGAAAGTCTCATCCTGAAGACGTGCTTAGTATACGAATTTTCTTGATGTGTGTCCCGATCGTAAAAAACGAACTAAGTCAATAAACTAAATCAATGACTAAAGCACTTCACAGTACGTAATCCTGTAGCCATAACACAGGCGCTCTTAATTTCGACCGTCTCAATATACATTACTGCTAAGAGGGACTAAGTATGAACTGTCTGTATATGTAAAATGCCAATCCTAGATTTCCTCAAATGCCAGTGTTTCATTTCAGTTCAGTTTCTGGCCTCTTCGAGTATGGCTTGAATTCTAACATAAACAGGATGCATAAATTCGCTTAGACAAATAAATATAAGTAATTCCTGGCATTTCAGTGAGATAATAATTTTCTCCTGACCTACTACAAGTGGAAAACATCATTCACAAATTCCGATAGGCTTACAATTCCAACTGCTGTATGACATATAGAAATAAAAAGACTGATCTGTAAATATTAGAGCGATAAATCTGCTGAAATAATATGGCATTTCAATACGTTACCACTTTTTCCAAATTCATAATAATAAGTCGGACTGAATGTTAATTTCTGAGTCACAACACTGCATTGTTTGTGCGTAAGAGAGACGGGTTCCTGCCCCCAAACAGGATATCTGAAATGGTTTGGGACAGCGAGAGTGAAGAAGCAGGGGCGTCGAGTGACTGCATCATTTGTTTAGTCAATGGGATTTTATGCATTTTTAGACAACCGCTTATATATCTCTGGTTTAGTTACTCTTTCCTTGACGGATTAAGAAAATATGTAGACTCAATTCTTTCTAGTGGTAAAATTTATTGGAAATGATGGCGTTAGTCGGTAGACTCAAGCAGAACTCAACAAAGTTTGGTCAGTCTCGGTTCGTGATGGGGACGCAAGTA
>Ga0123355_10019624_pt1 | contig 10768 bp, 7 predicted proteins | sample TergutEmb28metaG_3_FD_89872 | JGI IMG/M metagenome (GOLD analysis project Ga0123355, IMG submission 89872) | Embiratermes neotenicus P1 segment gut microbial communities from Petit-Saut dam, French Guiana - Emb289 P1 | ecosystem: Host-associated > Arthropoda: Insects > Digestive system > Gut ...
CGGGGCATCAGGCGGAAGAACGCCCACCACCTCACCTTCGCAGATAATGGCTACTCTGTCGCAGATGCTGCAAAGCTCAGCAAGTTCCGAAGAAGTCATAATAACAGTCATACCTTGTTCATGGCTGAGTTCTAACAAAAGATCAATTATCAGCTTCTTGGCACCGATATCAATACCTCTGGTGGGCTCTGAGACAAAAAGAACGGTCGGCTTCTGCGTCAGCGCCCTGGCGACACATACTTTTTGCTGGTTGCCACCGCTTAATCTGCCTGTATGCTGTTTCTCTGATGTACAGCGGATATCAAGTTCTTTTATCATCTTTTGCGCATGTTCCCGGATCGCATTTTTATCCGCCAGCCGAAGAGACGTGAGAAAGTCTGAATGAATGTTCATTGCCGTAAACATAATGTTATCGTCAATGGGTTCTTCAATTAAAAGCCCGACCCCTTTTCTATCTTCACTGACAAAGGCCACACCAGCGTCAAGCATTTTTCTTGTATTGTTGAGAGGCATTGGTTCTCCGTTAATGGTAACATCGCCTTTTGCCTCATATATCCCCATAATACCATTGGCGATACCCAGTTTGCCCTGTCCCGCAAGCCCGCCTATGCCGAATATTTCGCCTTTACGCACTTCAAAGTTTACCCCTTTGACGCGTTCATTTGGCATAGCGACATGCAAATTTTTGACAGAGATCATAACTTCATCGTTAAACTCATGTGCTGCTTCATTCGCCGATCTTTCTATGCTGACTTTCCTGCCAACCATGTACTCTGCAATTTCAAGGGCATTGGTGTCCTTGGCGTCCTTGGTTATGACCAGCTCACCATCACGCAAAATGGTAACTCTGTCTGCGACAGCGGTAATCTCATTCAAGCGATGGCTTATAAATATGATAGCGATGCCTTGCGCCGCAATTGTACGCATAGCCTGCAATAAACTCTCCGCTTCCGATTCAGTAAGGACGGCGGTAGGTTCATCCAAAACCAATAATTTTAGCCCGGTTTTATCTATTTCCCGGGCAATTTCAACAAATTGCATATACCCAATCGGTAGACCTCTAACAAAAGTAAATTCCTCAATACCCATCTCAAGCCTATCCAGGGCCGCTCTGGCATCTTTGTTCATTGCTTTAAAATCCAATGTTTTCATGCGTTTGCCAAAAAGGCGGGATGTGATCGTGTTTAATGCGTTGTCTTTTTCTATTTCCCTGTTGAGCTTTATGTTTTCGGCAATAGTAAATCCGGGAATCAGCATAAATTCCTGATGCACCATACCAATGCCCAATGCCATTGCGTCAAAAGGAGAGGTTATTTCAACTTTTTCGCCGTTTAACTCAATCGCACCTTCAAAGCCGCCTGTCGAGTATATTACAGGCATTCCGAAAAGAATATTCATGAGCGTGGATTTTCCAGCGCCGTTTTCTCCGAGCAGCGCATGTATCTCCCCGGGCCTGATGTCAAAACTCACATCTTTAAGCACTTGGTTATCCGCATAATTTTTTGATATACTTTTAAATTCCAGTAGGTTCTGGCTCATATTCGCCTCCGTTACTAATATATACGGCTCCACTGTAGTAACATGATTGCCGCGAAACGACATTATTTAACCGTTTCGCGGCAATCGTCCGTTTGCGTTTGCGCCACAACTATGGCGCAGGACTATTTAAGCAGCTTAATAGTCGCCGCTCATTTTTTAGTATACGAGGTAAGGCATTAAGATAACGTACATTGTTGAGAATGTGTCCGGGCCGACCTGCAGTTGCGTAAGGATCGGGTACATACGCTCACCTAACACGTCTTCAGCATAGTCTCCGAACAGTCGCATAAGAACGACTTCGTCAACATGGCCGACTTCTTGCGAAACGCGGCCGTTGAGCCATTCAACAGCATACATAAAGCCTACGGTCGTGTAAGCCATGCTGCCGGGCAGCGCCCAGTTGGAAAGTCTGCCTTGCATGCCAGCTGCGACTATAGCCGCTCTTGTAGCCTCGATAATTTCGCCGACGCTAAAGTTCTGAACCGCTTCTTCTTGCGAAGCCGCGAGACCGAGAGCTTGTGGGAACGCGTGGAACGGCGACGGGCAGCAAGGTTGTATGTACATCGCGCCGTGTTCGAGAACCTGCTGCAGGAGCGGGATCTGCTGTCCGCAGTTTGTTGAGAAGAATGCTGTGTTCGGACCCAGTTCCTCAACTTGTCTGCCTACATCCTGCGAAATGAACAGCTGGCTAGCAGCCATGCCGCCATCTTCCATCGGATCTGGCGAGGGAAGGTCAACAAAGCGGATACCCGCAGCTTCAGCAGCAGCAGCCATATTGTCACGGCGTGCGGCAAGCATCGGGATGCCCATATGTCTCGGGAATGAATAGTGGGCAATTGTTTCAACGCCCATTGCGACTGCCTGCTCAACAAACCTCGCGCCTATGCCAGGATTGTTAACGTCGAGCGCCAGGTCAACTCTAGCATAAACATCGCGGGGGTCTTCCGCCGCTGAGCCAACTACTATGAAGATATCGTCGCCGCGGATCTCGCGCACTGCGTCAATCGCCGCATTGGTGTTTTGAACCCCTTGGTTGATGACAATCGCGCCAACATCTGGGTTGGATGCAAGCTCTGTGAGAAGGGTGATCATCATTTCGGGTTCTGTCGCGAAGTAAACCGGCCAAGTTCTGTGAATAACTCTGTCTTCACCGAATCTCCGTTGCAGAGCTTCGCCACTGCGGAATTCTTCTTCGTTTTGGTCAACAGTGTTTGTTACGATTGCGATTATGCCGGGGAACGGCTCATCATCCACTGCGGGCGGAGGGTCAGTCTCGTCTCCGTTGCCGTTGCCGTTCGCCGGGGGTTCTGTTGCTGCGGTCGGCGTCGGCGCTGGGCCTGGTGCAGGTTGTGCGGCACATGCTGCAATGACAAAAATCATGCACAGTACCAGAATGACGCTAAGTACTTTTTTCATTTAAATCATACTCTCCATTCAAAATAAATTTCATTACATCTATGGACTTGGCGACAGAGATACCCGTCAACAATACCATATATGTAATCCTTTTGATTATACACGCCTAAATTTGCATAGTCAAGCACAAATTTAGACTGGGAACGACCAATTGCGCCTTGAAAATCTTAGATAAACCCTTTGTTGATTTTTTGTTTTTTTCGGTGTAAACTAAGTGCCTGTCTCCCGCCGGGCTGTAGTGTATTTTAAACAGAGAGGACACCGCTGATGAACACCGAATTTTATAATATAAATATCGAACAGTCTTTGCTGGAACTTAAATCAGATTCAATAAACGGCCTGACCGAGAGCGAGGCCGCCCGAAGACTTGCACAAAACGGCCCTAACCGCCTGCAGAGTGCGAAGGAAAAGTCCATTTTTGTAAAAATTCTCGCGCAGTTTAAAGACTTTCTTGTGGTGATCCTGATCGCCGCGGCGCTGATATCCATGTTTGTGGGCAATGAGATCAAAGACGTCATTATAATACTCGGCATTCTCGTAATCAATATGATAATCGGCATAACTCAGGAAAACCGCGCTGATAACGCGCTAAAAGAACTCAAAGACATGTCAAGCCCGAAGGCGAAAGTGAAAAGAGACGGGCAGGTCGAAAAAATCGACTCATGCAATGTCGTGCCCGGCGATATCGTTATCCTGGACGCGGGAGATTATGTCCCGGCCGACGTTCGGGTCATACAAAGCGTAAATTTTAAAATAGATGAGTCCGCACTCACTGGGGAATCCGTACCGGTTGAGAAAGACGCCGACGCAATTTTGGACGGCGGTGCGAGCCTTGGCGACCGGATAAACCTCGCCTGTATGGGTACCGTCGTCACATACGGCAGAGGCGCGGGCGTTGTATACGCCACCGGCATGGACACCGAGATGGGCCGCATCGCGACGATTTTAAATGAGACCGGCGAAACCAGTACCCCACTGCAGGACAAGCTAAACTCCATGGCCAAGACGCTGGGGCTTATCTGCATCCTTGTCTGCGCGATAATATTCGGCGTTGGGCTACTGCGCGGCATGTATATCGTCGAGATGCTGATGGTATCTGTTTCGCTGGCAGTTGCGGCAGTGCCGGAGGGGGTTGCGATCGTCGCGACTGTTATCTTAGCCATCGGCGTGCAGAAAATGGTCAAATCCAACGTCATCGTAAAGAGGCTGCGCGCCGTTGAAACTCTCGGCAGCACCACCGTCATATGCTCTGACAAAACCGGCACGCTTACGCAAAATAAGATGACCGTTGTAAAAGTTTTTGACTTTGAGAACATTTTCGAGGTCACCGGGACGGGATATGCCGCCGAGGGCGAAGTCGTCGCCGACGGACAGACTGTCACGACAAACATCCGTCTCATGGCCGAAATTGCAACGCTGTGCAACGACGCGATTTATGACAAAGAATCGGCGAAGATTATCGGCGACCCGACCGAGGCTTCCATGCTTGTTTTCGGCGCGAAACTCGGGCTGGATAAGCCCGGGCTGGACGCGCTTTATCCGCGGGTGCAGGAAATTCCGTTCGATTCTGAGCGAAAATTGATGACCACCTATAATACAAAAGACGACAAAGTTGTCATGAGTACAAAAGGCGCGCCGGACGCGATTATAAGCCGCTGTGATAGAGTTTTCTTAGATGGCGAGGTTGTTCCCATGACCCAGGAGATAAAACAGCGGCTTTATGATCAAAATGAGTTATTTGCCGCTCAGGCGCTGCGTGTTTTGGGGTTTGCGTACAAGGAATTTGATAACGAGGCCGCGATAGACAATTTGGAAGACGGCCTAATTTACGTCGGCATGATGTGTATGATCGACCCTCCGCGCGAAGAGGTTAAAGCGTCTGTCGCGCTGTGCCACGGGGCGGGGATTGACGTCAAAATGATAACCGGCGACCATAAGATAACGGCCGGCGCGATCGCGCAGTCTCTGGGGCTTATGCACCCCGGCGACGAGACGCTTGATGGCAATGACCTCGATAATCTCAGCGATGAGCAACTTGCCGAAAAGGTAAAAACCGTCAACGTTTTCGCGCGCGTTTCGCCGGAGCATAAGGTGCGTATTGTTACCGCCGTCAAAGAAAGCGGCAACATTGTCGCGATGACCGGCGACGGGGTGAACGACGCGCCGTCGCTCAAACGCGCCGATATCGGCATCGCGATGGGCATCACCGGCACCGATGTTTCAAAAGAGGCGGCCGATATGATTTTGACCGACGATAATTTCGTAAGCATTGTCGGCGCCGTTGAGCAAGGGCGGACGATTTACGGCAACATCAGAAAAGTCACGGGGTATCTGCTGGCCTGTAACATCGGCGAAATTCTCATCATCCTGCTCGCGATAGTCTTCGGCCTGCCGGTGCCGCTTGTGGCGACGCAGCTTTTGTTTGTCAACCTGCTGACCGACGCGTTCCCCGCCTTTGCGCTTGGCATGGAGCGCGGTGAGGCCGGCGTTATGAAAAAGCGTCCCAGACCGCCGAGAGAACCTATAATCAACAAAAGCATGAAAGGCTCTGTCGCTTTTCGATCTGCTTTCCTGTGTGCGGGGACCCTTGCGGCGTTTTTGTACGGACTGCATTTTTATGGCTACGCCACGGCGATAAGCATGTGCTTTTTCACGCTTGTAGCGAGCGAACTGCTTGTCTCGTTCTCTTCCAGGACCGAATCGTTTATCGGTTTCGGTCGCGGGCTTTTTGCAAACAGATTTTTGAACATCTCGATGGGCCTGTCCCTTGCGATCCTTCTGGCTGTTATATACGTCCCGTTTTTAAGCGAAATGTTCACGACAGTGCCGCTGAGCGCCTCGCAGCTGGGCGTCGGTCTGGCGCTTACGCTTGTGCCGATAATCGGAAGCGAATTTTCAAAGAAGTTTTTCGCGTGACCGCACAACGCAAAAACGCCGCCTTACTTTACGTAAGGCGGCGTTTTCTGGAACTGACTAAACAATCGCGTTTGCAAGCGGGAACAGGATAAATACCATCGGGGCATACATGAGAACCAGATAGAGCAGATTGTGTTTCCATGAATTTGCAAACGTGATATGACCAGGGCCGAATAACAACGGCGCCGTGACCGTCGAGGAGGGAACAAGCGCCCCAAGTCCCGCCGCGAGGCCAATTACTATGGTAACCCCGCCAAGACTCAGCCCGCTACCGGCAAGAATCGGCAGTGCGATACTGGTAAACACGAGCATGGTAACCGTAATGGCAATAAATTTTGTCAAAATTTGCGCAAAGACGAGGATGATTCCGACGAGGATGAACGGGTTCAAGCCTTCGGTTATAGGCCGGAATATGTTCACCAACGCGGCATTTATACCGGCGTCAGGATTATTAAACGCGGAGCCAAAGAGCAATATAGCGCCGAGGAAGAAAAGGACGCCCAGCGGGATATCGGTGGTTACCTCCTTAAAGACAGCTACTGGCTTGTCATTGATGTGGACGATACACATGATCGAGATCGCAATAATCGGAGGAACGGCGAATCCAACGCTGCGCATAGCGCTGGTTATGCCCGGTAAAACACCAAATAAATTAGTAAACTCAGGGAAAAGCCACACAACAATGACCATAATGCTGAGAACGGCTGTAAGCTTCCCTTCCGGGGTAAGCTTTTTCATTTCCGATTTTGCCTTTTCGATGTCATACGACGCGTATTTTGTGGTATCTATTTTCCAGAAGAAGCGGATAACAATAAGCATTACGGCAAACGCAAGAATCGAGTAAGGTATTCCTACTGACATCCACTGGAGCCACGAAATGTACACGCCATGCACAGTGTACACCTGATTCATGAGGAAAAGCGGAAGCGCCGTTGAAATCGGCGTGTTCATCGCCGAAATGGAATTAATCCACAAAAGGGAGAGCATGACGGCCGTATAAAAGCGCTCACCTTTTTGGTATCCCATTTCTTTTAAGAAAGCTTCGGCAATCATTATATAAGTTATCGTAAGCGCCAATGGTTCCAAAACAAAGCCGAGGATAAAGTTCGAGAACAGGAACATCGTTATAAACATGTACGGCCTGCCCTTGACTATCTTCCGTGTGACGAACCATCTAGCCACATTTTCGGTAATCCCGTGCTTCCTTAGAAGATTGTTGAGAACCATACAAACCAGAACGAGTATAAACACAGTACTTCCTATGCTCCCCTGCCAGACAGCCGCAGCGGACATAACGCCAGTTATTATAAGTCCAGCGCAACAAAGAAGACTGGTCCAGTCCATGATGCCCAAAACCCACAGATAGAGAATCGGAACCAGAACCGCGAGGACATGGACGCCCATTCGCGTTAATCCGTTTGCGGGGGGTACGAAAACTAAAATAAGGATAGCAATGGCCAGGGCTATTATATAATGTTTATATCTGTTAACTTTTGTCATTGTGAAATCTCTCCTTTCAATTCTTTATCTAATATATACGCACAGATTGCCAATTTAAAAACGCCGCTTTACTTCCGTAAGGCGGCGTTTTCGAATTAATGGTTAGATAAGCGCGTTCGCGAGCGGGTACAGAACAAAGATAACCGGGATGTATGCAAGGACAAGGTATAACAGATTGTACTTCCATGTATTCTTGAACGTGATATGCTCAGGGCCGAACATAAGCGGCGCCGAGACGGTTGAGGACGGCACAAGGGCGCCGAGGCTTGCCGCAAGTCCGATGAGTATGGTGATACCGCCAAGGCTCTGTCCAGTTCCGACCAGAAGCGGAATTGTGATATGAACGAACAGGAGCATGGTTACTGTATTCGAGATAAACTTTGTAAGTATCAGCGAGCCGACAAGAGCAATCGCAACGATAATGGTCGGGCTAAGTCCCGCGGTAAGAGGGGTCAGCGCGTGACGCAGCTGATTTATTATTCCCGCGTCGGCGTGATTGAGCGCGCTACCGAAGACTATAACCGCGGCCACGAAGCCAAGTACACCCAGCGGGATGCCTTTTGCAAGCTCAGAATAATTCGCTATCGGCTTGTTCTTAACACGGATGATACACAGAGCTGATACGGCAATGATCGGCGGGACAACGAAGCCGAAACCACGCATCCGCGCGGCGGCGGCCGGCGCGAAAAGTCTGCCATACTCTGGGAAGAGCCATGCCAAAACGACCAGGATGCCGACAACTGCGGCGATCTTGCCCTCTTTAGAGAGCGGAGGCGAATTCTGCTTTGCCTTTTGGACATCGTAACTTTGGAATTTCGAGGTGTCCAGCTTTCTCCAGAAAACGCAGATAACAAGCATCATAAGACCGTACATAATGAAGCCCCACGGTACACCGATCATCAGCCACTGACCCCATGAGATGTACACTCCGTGCGCGGCATACACCGCGTCCATCATGATAAGCGGCAGTGCGTTGGAGAACGGCGTTCCCACCGCTGAGACGGAGTTGGTCCACAAAATGGCAAGCATGATCGCAGTGTAGAATGAATCGCCCTTTTTGTATCCCATTTCACCTAAGAAAATCTCGGCAATCATTATGTAGATTATCATCAGCGCCATTGCTTCGAGGAACAGTCCGAGGAAGAAGTTTGAGAAGATAAACATCGCGATAAACACGCGCGGCCTGCCCTGTACAAACTTTCTTGTAACGAACCATCTTGCGACTTTTTCGATAACGCCCGTCTGCTTGAGAATGTTGTTTAAGATCATGCAGACAATTATCATGATAATTATCTGATTACCGAAACTAAGCTGCCAGACCAGCACCGGCGCCATAATGCCCGATACTATAAGTCCGGCGCACATAAGAACGCTTGACCAGTCCGTGTGATTTGTAATCCACAGGAATAGGGTCGGTATCAGCACTGCCAGAACCCATATGCCTTGTTGCGTTAAGTATTCGCCCGGTCTGAAACCTACCAGAATAACGACCGCAAGAAGCGCGGCTATAATATAATGCCCAAATGGTTTAACTTTTGTCATTGCGTAAAATTTCTCCTTTCAACTCTTTGCCTAATAATAATTAATTGCGCATTGCTGGCTGGAAAAATTCAAATGTTTGGAAAACCCCTCCCCTCGATATTCCGTGTGCTTTGAAACAACGGCGCTATATCTCATTAAAATCCGACCGCAGGATGCCGGTTTAAAAACTCCCCCTCTGCCAAGAATAGTTCTTAAATTCTTTTGCAAACACTGCTCACAAAAGAGGGAGCGCTATAAAACATTATACAGTGAAAACCCGCAAGCCTTGCGCCATGCGGGTTCCCGGTTGGAGCTTCCAGGCAGATTCGAACTGCCGACCTCATCCTTACCAAGGATGCGCTCTGCCTCCTGAGCTATGGAAGCGTCTTCCCCCGCCTGGTTCGTCATCGGATGGGGCTGGATTCTGGGATATTATACAGTCATTTTTGGAAGATGTCAACAGTATATTTGGCTGCTCGTCATCGCGGACTGCGCTGCGCTACGCCCGCCTGTCGGCGGGCATCCGCTCCACTCCGTCGCTCCTCCTCTCCAACGCAAACCCGGCTTCGCCTGGGCTTTGCGTTGGGTAAATAGCGCGCCGGGGACGACGCGGACTACAACAAAAACCACCCGGGCGGCGGCGCGGTCAACATCATAAACTCACCGCCGAGCGGTTCTGTGAATCCGAGTCGCCATGCGTGCAGCGCCTGCGTCATTATCCCAAGCGTCTGAGACAGGCTTTTCGACAGATCCGTATTATAAAGCGTATCTCCGAGTATAGGATGCCCCTCGTGCAGGCAGTGTACACGGATTTGATGCGTGCGTCCAGTCTCAAGCCGCAGACGCAGGAGCGAGACCTCGCTCCCGCCCGCTTTGAGAACCCGGATCGTCTCATAATGCGTAACCGCCCTTTGCCCGTCCGGCGACACCACGCGAAGCATGTTGCGCTCCACAAGCCGACGTATCGGCAGGTCAATCACGCCTCGCGCCGGCATACGTCCATACACAAGCGCGGCGTATTCTTTTACCACGTTCCTGTCCGCCAGCGCGGCGGACGCCCTCGCCTTCATATGAGAGTTTTTCGCGAACAGCACAACGCCGGTCGTGTCGCGATCGAGCCTGTTTACCGCATGGCACGACGGTATACACCCCGCCGCAGCCATATGGCCGGCGACGAAGTTTGACAGCGTGCCTGAATTCCTCGACCGCGACGGATGCACGATAATTCCCGCCGGTTTATTTACCGCAATAAGCCCGTCATTTTCAAACAATATATCAATAGGCCCGGTTTCCGGGATATTATCACACGGCGTCTCAACGGCGCCGACATCCGCAACAACTGTTTGCCCTGGGAGTACGGTAAAATTCGCGTACACCGGCGCGCCGGAGACGCTTATCGCCCCACTCATCTTCATACGGCGCGCAAGCGCATGCGACACATGCATCTCCCCGCGCACAATCGAGTACACGGTTCTGCCCCGGTCTTTTTCCATCGCGGTATAACTAAGCAGCATATGGGTCTTCTCCGTCCAAAGTTTCATAAGCCGTGATGACGAAAAAACAGCCTGACTTACGTCAGGCTGTTTTTTGCGATTTACATCTCAGCGACGTTGTCGCAACATCTCTTATCGTCAATTCTTCCTTTGAGTTCCGTAAGGAATTCAAAAATCTGCGCCCTGAACATGATCCCTGCAACAACTGCGGAAACAACCGCAACGCATGAGACGATAAGCCAGATCGGTACATTATTCTCTTTCATTTGAACAGCTCTCCTTTTGTTTTTTACTATTTTGGATTTTGTCTAAGTATTGTATACCATTCTTATCGAAAATACAATATCTTTTTTATTCGAGTTAACAAAAATGCTTGCTTGCAA
>Ga0123355_10019626_pt1 | contig 10767 bp, 6 predicted proteins | sample TergutEmb28metaG_3_FD_89872 | JGI IMG/M metagenome (GOLD analysis project Ga0123355, IMG submission 89872) | Embiratermes neotenicus P1 segment gut microbial communities from Petit-Saut dam, French Guiana - Emb289 P1 | ecosystem: Host-associated > Arthropoda: Insects > Digestive system > Gut ...
GACAAGCTGCCACAGTACCCTGTCATTGTAAGGAAATTAATTAGTGAGTGTTTTTAATATGTGACTTTAGCAAGGAACAACATGGCTCCCAGATGATGATCTTATGATCGAAACATGTTGGAGCGATTTTAAGTGTTTTAATGTGAAATTTTATATGAGTGCATTGGTTGGTATAATTAAAGTAACACTACGAAGTGCACGGTGCAACAATAAAGATACTAATTGGTGTTTCTCTCTGAACATTCAGTCTCGAAACTAAGATCTGACAAAGGAAGGGTGGTGTTGCATTTAAACACTCGTCAGTGGGCATAAAAGAATATTGGAACGTGACAGCAAAATATAAAGTTTGTCTTTATTTAAAGCCCGTTAGTTTCTGTCTTATTAGTTAAAGACCCTCTTTGTTCCACTCCTTTACACACCTCTCGAGAGAATAAGCATAGCGGACTGTCTTCATGGTCACTTTCTTCAGCAATTAAACTGATAAACGCGTTGCTCTCTGAAGATAATCAGTCATTCAATGACCAGTTAGATTGGTCATTTTCACTTATGCAGGACCTGCTTCTATGCATGCAAAATTTCTAACGTTAGGCCTACAATTAACTTTTCAACTGCAATGCATATTTTCACACCAAGAAATGTGTAAAAAAAAAAATTACTACCTAGCAGAGCGTGGTTTCGATCCACGGACCTCTGGGTTATGGGCCCAGCACGCTTCCACTGCGCCACTCTGCTTGGTAGAAACTAACCGATTTGTGTTTCAAATGTATGGTTTATTTGATAAATACTTTTTGTCTGAACACAATGCATCCAACTCTCTACTAGAATCATTTCCTTCGAAATTTTTGTCGTTAGCTCTTTTGCAGCGGCAACAACGAATACCCGGGAGAGTATTTCATAAATAAAAATGTAGGATAGCATCAAATCAATCAAGTAAGTTCGGATGCGATGACAGAACGCTAATGGTAGATAGTGAATAGAAAGCTTATGTTTTAAAAGTTCGTGAAGAGAAAGAACGATGAAGTTCAGACGCTAACCGAGATTGACATTGGGTACTGCTATCCACTGGACCCAAATAGCCTTACCGGGTCGGAGTCTGCCGGAAGGCCCAGTTCGTAAATTACCTACATTTAGTGCAATGGCTAAGAATACGCGAAACTGTGCCTCTATGTATCCTCAACTTAAGCCGTCATGACACTCAGGGTATAATTTGCCACCAGTTGCATGGGCAGGCCGGGCTTTATATTTTCATCCCTGATCTAAAGGAGAGTTTTATCGGAACAAATTAAACAGAAGTCGCTTGCAAAGATGCATATGAGATAAGGCAGCTACAGCCTAGTGCTACCGGAGTCTACTCAACATTAGACCCTCTTCAGTATCGAAATTCAGTGCTGCTACTTCCCGCGGTCTTCGCTTTATAACACAACATTTTTAGTAGAGAAGCGTGAAAATTACAGGATTTAAAATTTTCATATCTTTCCAAATTTTATTTTGGAATCTGCTGCCATCGTCAAAGACTCCTTCACACACTCGCCACCCGCAAGTGGTTTTGATTAATGAGTGATTATTTCTTATGTGATAAAATTTGTTTCAGCTCCTGCTTCATTTTTTATTTGCCAGACTAAACACAGTCTGCTGCCACAGTATATTACATTTAAGGTTCTTTCATTTATCTTCTCTTAGCTTCCCCTTTAGAACGCCAAATTTATGTTCGGTCAAATTTCGTGACCATCTTGAAGTTGGCATCACCGTACGGTAGATAATGCAAAATGTTTTATCTCGAACTATACCAAAACAACATACACTGTGTACCTTGCAGCACACATCTCTTGTCTTCTGATTTCATTTTCTACATTTTAGATACATACATGGTAAAAGTTAAATATAACGTATATTCTCGAATATAATCCGCACCTGAATCTAATCCGCACAAGTTTTTGCCTATTTCTTAAACGAAGAAAAAAGTTAGTTCGCGGTTCTAATCCGCATCTATAGGAGGACGATGGTGAAGATAAAGCTGACAGTGCCTGGGTGACGGATAGCGATTCAGTTATGAGTGATGACGGCGAGTCTGATGAATAATAAATTATAAATATTATATAATATAAATAATAAATAAAATAATAAATTATTTTATTGCATTTTATTGTTCTTACGGCACGTACAGCGGCTCTATCATTTTTTCCAAAATCCAGCTCACGACCGCGAATCTAATCCGCACGCGATTCTAATCCGCATCTGATTTTTTTAGCCCTCTGAAACTGTAAAAAGGGTGCGGATTAGATTCGAGAATATACGGTAGTTGTATTTTGTACGACACGCAAATATAATGCAAGGTTCACAAACCTAAACACAGGAAACACGTCATTTCAACAAAGGTTCCCGAAGAGGTCACCACGAGACTGAAATCCTTTCTGTTGACTTGAAAATGCCAGAGTTCAGTAACCTTGGCTCCTGTCGTTCTGTCATTATGAGTACTAGACACCGTTAGAAAATTCATCAAGTTTTATTACTTATGTATAATGGACCGTGCATCATTGTGATAGTTTAAGAATAAGAGACCAACTTGATGTCACTATTTATTAAGTTTTATTTCACTTCTTCTATGCTCAACATGTTTCGGACCTTAATACACACAGGCTTCAACCTGCCACACGGATACCACCCCAACCAGCCACACCGAAACTCCAACACACATGGAAATAAGAACACACAACCAATGTGGTGATACAATTGAAAAGTCGCAAGCTCCTGATGATGGATGTATTAATGTCCGAAACATGTTGAGCATAGAAAAGTGAAGAGTGAAATAAAACTTAATAAATAGTGACATAAAGTTGGTCTCTTATTCTTCAACTATCAAGTTTTATTACGTTTAAAGTCATTTATAAGAGTCCTGAACACTTATGGCCATTTCCTCAACCTCGGCACGACGAAGCCGTACTTACGGTTGTAATGAAGGCTTTCCTAGTAATGAAGGAACGGTACACAGGAGCATCAGACATGGCGGTATTTTCCAAACACATCATATCCTTCTTTGATTAAAATCAAGTAGTCACTTTTTATTCTTTACCTTCGACGTACAAGTCTGAAAATTTTCGAAGCTTCCAGCACCGCCCTCTGCAGGGAACAGTTCTGGCATTTACTAAAATAAAATAAAATTATAAACAAACCAATAATAGACAATCAAACAAATTAGAGTTTTGTCGTAATTAAAACAAGATCAGTGCAAGGCTCGCTTAAAATGAACTGGCGGGTCGCACATACAAGACACGTGGCCTAAAGGACGTATGGTCTGTGCCTGCTGATAATTCCGCCAAGGTACGCGGTGCGTACGGTTCTCGTCTGCTGGTTTTGTTGCCCTGCAAAATATATATGGATTTATAAACGTGGATTCAAAGGAATTGCATATCGGACGCGCTTTAGCCCTTCTTTTAATTGCTGATTGAATATAGTTTTATTATTGGTTTCTGGGTTGACTTTATTTATAGCAGAGCTTGGGGCTAATTTTGAATTTGATTTGAGGAGGTTTATTGCTTTATCTACTTTGAGACAATCAGGTCTCATAATTATAACTAGTTCTATCGGTCTTTCTGGTTTGGCCTTTTTTCACCTATTAACTCATGCTTTGTTTAAGGATTTATTGTTTATGTGTGCTGGTGGTGTTATTCATTCTATAGGTGATTCTCAGGATATTCGTTTTATGGGTGGCTTGTCTATTTATATACCATTTACTTCTTCGAGTTTAATGGTCTTACTGAACGGGAGCAGTAATTGTGGTTTATTTTATTAGTCCTGCAAGCAGACAGTTACATTTTACGATGAAGTTCTGTAATTCCAGTTATGTCATGGTTCCAGCGACATGGCAAATTTATGAAACCGCCTGGATAATGTAGCAGTGTGGATAAAAATAATAAGGTCCTGAGGCTAGCCCGTCATCAGACACTCCCTGTAAAATTTGTTAATCACTCATGTGGACAAGCAACTTATGGCCTTTTATGAAACCCGTAAATTCATTACCGTGTTGAGAAGGCCATGATCGAGTCCAGTCCTGGACCGACGAATTAAATTCCATACTTTCATGCCCTGTGCTTACCCTTTGAGATCAACACGTAAATTATACTACTAATATTACCATTTACGTCAAGGTCTGTCAAGTTCGTTTCCCCCCTTCAGACTTTTCGACTAAATTTTCGACGCATTTCTCAGATCCTTTAGGCACACAACATGAAAAGACTCACCTGAAGCTCCTTTTTATTATTATTATTATTATTATTATTATTATTACATATCTGCTCTTGCTCTTTCTTATGTCCAAACACTACATGCAAGATTTGATTCCACCTTACAAAAACAACTAGTGTAGAACCCAACTAGAACAACACGTCTATTGACAGTTTGATACGTTATATTTCTCAGGTTTCTGGAAGGGAGAGAGAAAGACACAACTGTCAGAATTTAACGGATGCAAACATCCTGTAAATTTAAATTCTTCTTAACTCCTTCACGAATATAACTCCGATCGGATACTCATATTAAATACATTTGCACTTGGCCATATAATCGAAGAGCTTCTCAACTACTACAAGTGGTGAGTACGAAATAGATAAGTGGTAAACTGGAAATATGCAGTTCATGTTGTTTGTGTTAATACCAGTACGTGGCCCGTAATGTTTCAATTGTTGTTTTCCACGGGTTTGAAAATAAAATTTCTTTTCTCGTTGTAAATAAAGAATTTAATTGATAATCTTTAATCAAAGTTTTGGAGAGAACACTTGGAACTAAAACAGAGGAAATTATAGGGTAAGGCATGTTCCTAAAGAGATCAGCGTCTTTCTTTGCTTCATCACATTACACTAAAATTTTGCTTTTGTCCCGGTACGTAGTCGGGACGAAAGTAGGTTAAATTGAAATACACAAGGTTGCATTGATCAGATGTATTTCTTACTACTGTCAATAAAAAGATTATTTGAAGAAAGTAATGAAAAGAATGTCTAACTGGCAGTGGTGAATAGAAGTCTGTTCAAACATTTCAGCTCCAAACTTCCACTGAATTTCTAGGCATGAGGATCTGCACTGAAATTTACCAGGTGAATTTAATTTTGGCTTTGCTTGGCTCCAATAAACGCCAGTCGTCACGAAACTGAAATGGAAATTAATAATTTTCCCTCAATAATCCGATGTTCGAAAAAATGTATCATATTTTGCCCACATCTACATTATTAGATCTATATATTATTTTCAGTTTCTTTAACGTCGCTGTTATTTTTTCATATTGTCTAAACAACACTGACTGCAAGAATGATGGGTTTACACCAAACCGCAATGGAAAGAGAAGGAAGAGGCTGCGGCCTAGTTTGAATAAGTTATCATCCCAATATGTGCCTGGAACGACTGAATAAAACCATAAAATTCTCATGTAGGGTATTGTGACGCCAGACTGAAAACTAAATCCGAGACTTCCAAAATACAAATCATGTTACTGACCACCATTCAAACCCTCCGCTAAATCTGTGGTTCTGTTCCGACGTGCAGTTTCCATAAGCCTATAATAATTAATAAAAGTGGTACAGTGTAAACAAAAGACAAAGCTTCCCCGTACAGGCCTGGACAGGCCCTGAGTTTTCTAGGAGGATGAGGATCCCAGATTTCAAAATAATCGACACACAGGTTGTCAGTCCTACGCACCGGCCGTCTTTAACCCCACCCCCCAGGAAATATTCCTGGTACTCATTTCTGTTTCAGGCTGAGTTGGCCTCAGGGCCATAGTGCGGCCGGAAGGATTATTTCAATGAAAAATTTCAATGACACCATCGGGAATCGAACCCGCGAACTTCTGGCTTGTAGCGCAGTACCTCAGCCAACTGCGCCACCGCCTGCCCACAAATAAATCTGGTGTGTATTTAAAGAAACAGAATAAAATTTAATTACTTCTCAGTATTTGTACTTTCAGTAAATTAACCTCAATTGTCTACATGATATAACAGCATAAAGTAGCTACAGGCAATAAGACTTGAGATGTCGCTGCGTATTCAAATCTTCTGTGAGTGCCGGTGAGTGGTTATCCGCGTTTCGAATGAGCATGTGCCTTTATCTTCAAGGGTACAGAAGTCAAAGGAGGCTGCCTGACCCTTGAAGATAAAGAAGCTACGATCCTTCGAAAAGTTAAGACCCACTCACCCAAAGATTCCCAGATGATCAGTATCCTGGATAAGAAACGGTCTGAAATTTGTAACAGGCCATCACATGTTTTCGTTGTTCATTTTGTGCTGCAACTGTAGGTAAAATTTAGGCGACGTTAGGACACGTCGCTTTCGTTTTAAATATAAATTTCAGGTCATAATTAAGCGCGTATATTTCAATACTATCTTTCTTAGTTTAACGAGAATGTTCAGTATAAAATTTCATCGAAAGTGTTTTTTTTTTTTTTAATATTTCATAAATGATACATGCAGACAGTAAATAACAATAGAGGTAGATACTGGAAAGCTAAGAGACATTTGAAATCAGCTTAAAAATATGAGAAATTGAAGCTTTCTCAGGCGTAAAACATTGAAAGGCAAACGCGATTTAAAAAAGACATATTTCTTTTGGTTTAAAAAAAATTACATAAAAGAAGACACCATAATCTCATTAGAAAGAGACTAGGTCTAACTCTAACAAGAATGCTGCGTAGCGAACAAAAATGTAGGCGGGGTGGATGACAGTGCTCCGATTAGCACTTGCACAGAATAAGCAAGTGGGCGGGCATCCTCAAAAATCCTGCAGCTATATTTGTGAAAGGTAGAAATTATCCCTAAATTCATGTTGCCATTCAGCTCAGAATCCTTTATTTCCCATGTTCTTTCCCAAACAAAATAAATTAATAGCCCGATAGAGGCTGTGTGGATCTTCAGCCCTGGCTTTCGCACGGGTATAAAACCTTCGTCTCGAGTTTTGAAGAAACAGAATCGAATGAAAGGAAATCTAAGCAAACTGGATGAGAAGAAACTTTAGAATTTGCAGGAGCACGGTTCCTCAAAATGAATGCGATAACCTGGAAATATAGATTGAACTGTAGAAACAAGGAGTGAAAGCAAAACTGTAATTGAAGAATAGCCTGTGCAGTAGATGATGGATTGGAATTCATTATAAATTGCCCGGACAGGGTGTACTCTACCCGGAACTCATTATGAATTGCCCGGACAGTAGGTACTGAACCCAGAACTCATTATAAATTGCACGGACAGTAGGTACTCTACCCAGAAGTCATTATAAATTGCCCGGACAGTAGGTACGCTACCCGGAACTCATTATAAATTGCCCGGACAGTAGGTGCTCTAGCCGGAACTCATTATAAATTGCCCAGACAGTAGGTACTCTACCCAGAACTCATTATAAATTGCCCGGACAGTAGGTACTCTACCCGAAACTCATTATAAATTGTCCGGACAGTAGGTACTCTACCCAAAACTCATTATAAATTGCCCGGACAGTAGGTACTTAACCTGGAACGTGATTATAAATTATCCGCACAGTAGGTAGTCTACCTGAAACTCATTATATATTTCCAGACAGTGGGTACTCCACCTGGAACTGGATTATAAATTGTTCAGTGCCCGGGCAGTATGCACTGTACCTGGAACTGAATTACAAATTATTTGAAAGATAGATACTGTGCCTGGAAGTGTATAATAAATTGTTTAGGTAGTACGTTATATTTTCGACATGGACTAATTGCTCTTTTGCAAACACTTTTGTCAAGAAGTATACGAGTATTTGTGGGTCGGGTAGCGTAGTCGGTATAGCGACTGGCTACGGGCTGGACGGTCCGGGGATCGAATCCCGGTGGGTGGGCGAGATTCTCCGCACCTGCCCAGACCGACCATGGGGCCCACACAGCCTCTTGTACAATGGGTACCGGATCTTTCCCGCGGGTAAAGAGCGGCCGGGGCGTGACGCTGAGCCCGCACCCCCTTCTAGTGACGTGGTCAAGAAAAAGTAGTGTTATACCTCTACTCCCACTATGGACCGTACGGTCTGTACAGAGCCTCAGTTTCTGCACAAGGGTGCACTTTACCTTACTTACGTTACACGAGTATTTATAAAGGTAAAAACCAACACTAGCCCTCAGGCTTATCGCGCGTATTGGTAGGCCCAAATTCATTTCCCTGTTGTCTCTTTAAATGTTCACTACTTGGAGCAATATTTCAAATATATCCACGAGGGAGAGTCAAATGAAAACCTTAAAAGTGCGATAAGAATTGTAAACAAATATTTAAGGTTTTCATTTGACTCTCTCTCATATTCTGTGTGGGCTACTTTAGTGAGACTTGAATGTTAATATACGTACAAGGTATGCCTGTCAGTACTGTGTATGAAGAGCCGTTGTTAGAAAATCGCTAAGATCCATTTAAGTTAAGTGTAAAGGTAGCTTATGGGATCTATCTGGCTGATATGAACCAATATTTAATGACCCAACAGCTTTACTGTCTTCCAGTCTTATCACATTTCCCACATATCAGTTCAGTAGCTCCAGATACAAAACACGCAAGCAGACGTATGAACTCGACCTTCATTACATGCGCCCACTTCAAGCACCAAGTGCAAACAGCTCATTACAGCTGATCTTGCTGGCGTGGATTCCTGAGCGGCATGACACCCCTGATTGGCCTCTAGCCTTATTAGTAGGCCGGGTGGCTTGAAATGTAGCCTAGTAGCCTCTGAGCCAATCCATGGGAACTGTCCCAGCCTCGTCTATTATAGCATCCCTCACCCCTCAGCCGATCACACACATACACACACACACACTCATCTCATCGACCTTGGGGGCAACTTCGGATTGCAAGGCTTGACGGGCACACAAAAAAAAAAGTAAAATAAAATAAAAGCTCTCACTGTAGGATTACAGCAGACTGAAATTGCCTTCGTGGGGCTTTGCCATCAATGATACAGAGGGCGCCGCTGTTCGCACGTACGGCTTGGCTTGTCAGAACAATGGCTTAACATCTATTTATGTCAGTCAATATGGAATGAAGCTATAGCCATGCAAATAATCTGCTCATTCGGATTTCCAATGCGAATTCTGCTGTATAAAACTGATTTCAACGAATGAAAACACGTAGGCATCTAACTTCAGCTTAAAGCAATCAGAGAGGCGTCGTTAGTGTAACATACACTTTTCAATTCTTGTCGCGAGTAATTCAAATTTACGGATATTACCAATTACAGCTCCTACATTTCTTCCAAAAGTGTGTTGGCCTGTTTAGGATTTTATATGAAGTGACCGTCTTGACACACAGCAACAAATTATCGTAACATAAGAGAGCAGTAGGTAACAAACCAAGAGAATACGTAAAATCATTTGACGTTCAGGTGACTGTGCATCGTGAAAAATTCTTATAATAAAACCAACTAGATACACTAATTTCTCAAACTTATTTTTGGAGTAAAACTCTACATATTTCGGACAGTTCCTCTGTCCATCATCAGGAGTTCTTTACTCCGTCCTGATTCTGCTCGCAAGCTGTCAGCAAACCTATGTGACATATACCATTGCTGTGTGTACAGTGAAAAACTGCTGATGATGGATAGAGGAACTGTCCGAAATATACAGAGTTTTATTCCAAAAATAAATTTGAGAAACTGGTGCATCTAGTTGGTTTTATTATAAGAATCTACTTAAAATCAATTTTGTAAATATTATATATTGATTCGACTCTGCAAGAAAAGTGCGAAAAACGAAAAACACTCTCGTCCATGCATTGTGTAGGTCTGTGAGTAAAAAACGTGACTCTGTTTAATAAAAGTCCAGAAGTAATTGGCGTGAAATTTTACGCCATATTAGTGCAACCAAATGTCAAATTCGGGGGAGGATATGAGCAAAGAAATGGACACATGTTTTCAGGAGACGCTGCATAAGTGCAAATTTTAAGATATAACTGGATATAAAATCTTAGACAAAAGTAACACCACATGTGCGAAACATAAGGTGTACGATTGGCTTATTTTTGTAAACGATATCAGGTACACTTAGATAAAAAACTACAAAATCATGCAAATGTAATAGAGAAATTAGGATAACGGAAGATAGCGTGAAATTACAGACATAGCATGAGCAAGTTCAAAGAGGCGATGAAAAGAAGACATTGAACTCGGTACAGGCACTTTGTTGCCAGGTCCCGTACGACAGGAGACGAGGGTTTAAGACCAGCAGAATAGGAACGTAATATTGGGGTACGTTCCGATACTCGCGAGCGGATTCTTCTCAGATGGTCACATTTTTTTTCTTCCAAAATAGTCACAAATTTTTTATTGTTCACAATTTAGGTGATACACAATATTATTACTCTTATTATAGTCTGCTATTTTATATTAGTACGTTTCTTTAAGGAATGTGTTATTGGCAGACACAACTTATTCTGAATTTTTTTGCCGTAAATCTTTCCGTCATAAACTGAAATTTTCACTCTACCAAAATAAAACGAGAACTTTTTTTTTTTCATTTACATTATCTCGCACATTGCATTCTTTACGTTTATAATCGAATACCTCTCTACGTAACACTTTAGGGACGAAACCCAATTTCTTAACTTAAAGGATCAGGTCACACCGCGCAGTAAACACCCCATAACACTTCAATTTATCAACCAACGAATGCACATATAATTTCAGATACAACACTTTAAAACACTTTAAAACACTCCGACATATTTCGATCTTGTCAGATCATCATCAGGGAGCTTTGTTCCTTGCTAAAGTTATATTACAGTATTCACAATTCAATTCGTA
>Ga0123355_10019627_pt1 | contig 10766 bp, 12 predicted proteins | sample TergutEmb28metaG_3_FD_89872 | JGI IMG/M metagenome (GOLD analysis project Ga0123355, IMG submission 89872) | Embiratermes neotenicus P1 segment gut microbial communities from Petit-Saut dam, French Guiana - Emb289 P1 | ecosystem: Host-associated > Arthropoda: Insects > Digestive system > Gut ...
ATGTTCTAAAATATATGGATTACTTGGCGCGCGACACCGGCGCAAGGCTTTCAGCGCGAATTTTCTTCGTGCGTGGCACAAGCGCAAAGGATTTGCTAAACGTCCTACCGGAGGATTTTATGTTGGCGGACAAGCTTTCGAATTTCGGAAAATATTCCGGAGTTTCGGCGATTTCGCGAGAGACAACGTTGGTAGATTTCTTCAGAAGCATAAATTCCGAATCGGGCGACATGCTTGTTCCAAACGTTCAGCTTGTCGAACGTGACGGACAACAAGCCTTGGCATTAGGCGGTTACACTATCATCGCACGCAGGCGATTCGCGGGTTTTGTGGATATCGACCAAGCGGCGGGCTATAATTTAATTAAACAAAACGCGCACGCAGGCGAAATTGATGTGCGGCACGAAAACAGTTACGTTTCGCTTCGCATAACCGACTTCAACACGAGAATCGGATTCAATTTCGACGGAAATACGCTGCTCGGAATCACAATTTCCACCGACATATCCGCAAACATCAACGAAGGAAATTTATCCCACGCGTCAGTAGAAGAAGTAGAAAGACTTGCAAAATTACGATTTTTAGGGCAAGTTGAAAGTATAATCGGACTTTCACAACGCTACAGAAGCGACTTTTTAGGACTCGGCGAGCGCATGCGTATGCGACACCCATACAGATGGGAACGCTTACGTGAAAATTGGCGTGAAACGCTTGCAACCGTGCCGATTCATGCGGTTTTAAATGTTGATTTGTCGGAAATTTATGGGGGTTGGTAATATGCTGATAAGATTTCTTTTAATCGCGGGAATTTTCACGGTGGTCGATATAATCGACTACGCAAAGCGCAAAGAGCGAAAAGATATGAAAATATACATTGTATTTATGACGGCGGCAATTACGGCGGGGGTGCTTTATGCAATACGATAACAATAAAATAAGCGTTCGCCAACTATTAATCATAGTAATCGTCGCGACGTTTTCGTCGGCGATACAAACCATCCCGCGATTGGTCGGAAACGAAGCGGGCAGAGCGGGTTGGGTCTCGATTTTGCTCGCGTTCGGATTCTATTTGCTGTTTATTTTAATGCTCTCGCGAATGTTCACAAAATCTCACGCAACCGATTTATATGACCTGTTCACCAAAGTTATCGGCAAATTTTTGGCAAAAATCATAACCGCAATCTACGGAATTTGGACGTTCATACTGATCGCATTTTACGTTCGCGCGTTCGCCGAACGATTTATGGCGTCGATATTGCCGAACACACCGCTACATTTTTTTCTAATAGCGCTTCTCGCGCTGTCCGCGATATTTATGTACGGCAAATTCGAATCGTTCGCGCGTTTTTCGGAATTGTCGCTATACTTATTCGCGGGAATGTTTGTGTTTCTCTTGGCGGTTTCACTACCGACAATCGAAGTCGTCAATTTGTTTCCGGTAACGACAATGGATGCGGTTCCGATACTTCGCGGATCGCTTGTCGTGCTTGGAATTTGGGGATATCTGACGTTCGGTTTATTTTTGGGAGGCGGAGTTTCGGATATGTCGAACATCAAAAATCACGGCATAAAATTTGGAATTTTATTGGCGCTGTCCGCACTGATTACGTTTTTTATCACTATCGGAATTTTGGGCGCAAACTGGACCGAGCGGCTAAGCTTGCCATTTTTCACGGCGGTGCAAACAATCCGACTGCTCAACGTCGTCGAGCGGTTGGAAGCGTTGTTCCTAACGTTTTGGATGATTGCCGATTTGGTGATTGTGTCGCTGTTTATGTATGTTTTTGTTAATGTTCTAAAGAAATTACTTCCAATCAAAGAACCGCGAAAGCTCACCGCGCCAACGGTTTTGGGTGTATATTTGCTTGCGCTGGTTTTGGCGAACAGTTTCTTCGAACTAAACAGGTTTTCGGCAGAAATTGCGATTCCGATAAACGTAATCCTCGGAATCGCCGTGCCGATAGTCGTTTTCGCTATTGCGTATTTGCGCAAAAAAATATAGACGTTCAGTTATGGTTGTGGTATAATAAACAAATGGAAAACAAAATTGCTAATTGGTCAAATTTAAAAGAAATACTAAAATCACATAATTTTCAGTTCCGCAAAAGCTTGGGGCAAAATTTTTTGATCGACAAAAATATTTTGCGCCAAATTGTTGACGCGTCAAGTGTTGACGCGAATTGCGCAGTGCTTGAAATCGGCGCGGGCGCGGGAGTTCTGACGTTCGAAATGGCGACAGTAGCAAAAAAAGTCGTGACGGTTGAAATCGACCGCGCGCTTATCCCGATTTTGAAGCATAATCTTGTTGATTTTGATAACGTTTACATAATATCTGATGATATATTAAAGGTTGACATAAAGCGGTTATTCGAGGAACACTTTGCGGGGCTTGACGTGCGGGTTGCCGCGAATTTGCCGTATTATATTACGACGCCGATAATTATGAAACTGCTTGAAAGTTCGATTTCGGGATTGAAAAGCCTGACTGTCATGGTGCAAAAAGAAGTTGCGGCGCGGATTTGTGCGAAACCGGGAGGAAAGGATTACGGCGCTTTATCAATCGCGGCGCAGTATCATACAAAACCGTCAATCGTCACAGACGTTTCGCCGCATTGCTTTATGCCGCCGCCAAATGTGGGTTCAAGCGTTGTGCATTTAGAGGTTTTACCGAGCAAAAGTGTTGCGGTTCGTGACGAAGCGCTGTTTTTCGCGCTTGTGCGCGCGGCATTCGGGCAAAGGCGCAAAACTTTGGTGAATGCCATTGCGGGTAGTTCGGAGCTTCAGATTCAAAAAGAAAAAGTGCAATTCGCACTTTTGGATATGAAAAAACGCCCCGACGTACGGGGCGAAACTTTCAGTGTTGAAGATTTTGCGGAGCTTGCGGATAGGCTATATAGGTAAACTTGCAGTTTAAATGCTTTTTTGTGCCAAACGAGCGCGGAGCTTTAAGGCTTCGCCATAAAACCCTTTTTGCCGACGCTCGATTGGTCGAAACCTACCGCAAGGGCTGGTCCTTGTCGCGTTTGCGCGCGCCCGCGCAATGTCCGCATTGCAAGTACAAAAAAGGGTTTTAGGGCAAAGCCCCAAAACCCCGAACTGCAAGTGCATATGCTCCTAATCCACCGTCGATTGCTCCAACGACGACAGTTCTCGCTCGAATGAGCGGATTGCGTCTGTCGCGAATTTGCGAAGCTGTATAATTTCATTTCGAATTGTCGCAAGTTTATTGATTTCCATGGTGTAGTTTTGTTGCATTTCGGCTTGCTTTTTCGCCGCTTCAACCTTTGCGTCGGTTATGATTTTGTCAGCAGATTCTCTCGCAACTATAAGCGTTTGCGCGATTAAATCCCGCTCGGCGGCAAGCAATTTTTGTTGCCTCTCTAAATCCGGAATTTTTAAATTCAGCATTACAATCTCATTTTTCAGCGACTCTATTTCCGTGTCGCGCGAAACAATTTTGTCCATCGTTATTTGGTCGTACTCTTTTAAGTATGACAAAACGTCTTTCTTGTGGAATCCGAACAAATCGGTTCTAAATAAAACTTTCTTTTTATCTCTAGCCATTTGGGTGTCCCCCTTTTTTTACTAATTGCAGGTTGATTAAATCAACTTATTTAGCATTTCTTCAAATTCGCTTTTCGGCTTCGCGCCGGTTGAAGTTTCTGAAATTTCGCCATTTTTGAATGTAATCACAGTTGGAATCGTCATAACATCATACTTTCGAGCAAGTTCCGGTTGCTCGTCAACATTGATTTTCACAATGATTGCCTTACCGTCAAATTCGTAGGCAAGTTGGTCTAAAATCGGACCTATCATTCGGCAAGGACCGCACCAATCAGCCCAAAAGTCAACCAAAACAGGAATGTCGGCGTTTAGAACCTGCGATTCGAACGCGCTTTCTTCGGTAATGTGTAACACTTTTGACATAATTTTCACCTCTTTGTCATATTTAGACGAGTGTCGCTCTTGGAGCGACAATTTCATTGCTCGTCGCAATGAAGTGGGCGAACACGCGATAGCGTGACTTGCGTTCGCCATTTCCTCTTACGCTTCATTATACCACGAATTAACAAGAAATATCAAGTGTTTTTTGATTATTCGGCATTTTTCCTGAAAAAATCATACACGCTTTGTGCGGCGCGCTTGTTAATTATCTCGCAAAGCTCGTCAAGCGTCGCGGATTTAATGCGTTCGACATTCGAAAAATGGGTTAGAAGCCTGCGCCTTGTCGCCGCGCCGACGTTCGGAATATCCTCAAGCTCGGAATGAACCATATCACCTTCGTGCCGCTTGCGATAGGCGGTTATGGCGAACCGGTGAACTTCGTCCTGCAATCGCGTGAGGAAGCGGAAAGTCTCGCTATCGCGTGGAATATCGAACTCGGTTGTCTCGGATGTTAAACCGCGAGTTCGGTGCTTATCATCCTTAACCATACCGAAAACCGGGATTTCCTCGCCCATGGTCGCGAGTAGCTCTTTGATTACCGCAACATGACCTTTGCCGCCATCGAGGAGGATTAAATCAGGTAGCGGCAGGAATTTTGCCAATTCCGGCGTAAGTTCGCCGGCCGCGATTTTGTCCTGCTCGTCGTAAGCGCGGTGGATTCGGCGGTAGACGACCTCCCGCATACTAGCGTAATCATCGGCGCCGGCGACGGTTTTGATGTTGAATTTGCGATAATTTTTGCGTTGCGGCATTGCGTTTTGGTATACAACGCAGGCGCCGACGCTTTTTTCGCCCGAGATATTCGAGATGTCATAGCTTTCGATACGAAACGGTGGCGCGGGGAGCGATAAAACCTCCATAAGCCCTGCAAGCGCGTCATTTTGGTCGGTTTCCTCTTTGTCGCGGGTGAACTTGTGACGGCGATAGGATTCTTCGGCGTTCTCGATTGCCATTTTTACGAGCCGCGCCTTGTCGCCGCGCTTTGGAACGCTGACGTAAATACGATGTCCCGCCTTTTCAGAAACGAACTGCTCGAAAACCTCCATGTCGTTTAGCTCGCATGGAAGCAAGATTTCTTTTGGAATATTTGTAAGATTAAAGTAGAATTGCCGCACAAATTGGCTGAAAACCTCGCAACTGTCAGCGTTTTCGGCATTGTCGAACACAAAATACTCCGCGCCGGCGACTTTGCCGTTTCGCATATAGAAAATTTGGACGCAAACCGCGTCGTCGGCTTGGAAAAAGCCCAAGATATCGCGGTTGTCCTCCTGCGTTGATGTGATTTTCTGCTTCTCGCCCAAAGTTTGGATGTGCTTGATTTTGTCGCGGATTCGCGCGGCGCGCTCGAACTCGAGGTTGTCGGACGCGGCTTGCATTTGTTCTTGCAAACTCGCAGTTATGTCGGTGAACTTGCCCTCTAAAATCATGGTCGCCTGCGCGATGTTTTCGTTGTATTCACGAGCGGAGATTTTACGTGCGCAAGGCGCGCCGCATTGATTTATATGATACATCAAGCAAGGTCGCCCCTTGCCTAAATCGCGCGGGAAAACCTTGGTGCAAGTTCGGATTTTGAAGATTTTGCGAAGGATTTCGACGTTATCTTTTACCGCGAAGCCGCTCATAAACGGTCCGAAATAGCGCGCACCGTCTTTTTCGTGTTTGCGCGTTATTAAAATCCGCGGGAATTCTTCGTTTTTCGTGATTTTGATGTAGGGGAAGTGCTTATCATCTTTGAGCAAAATATTATACTTCGGCTTGTGCCGCTTGATAAGATGACACTCCAAAATCAGCGCCTCGACCTCGGTTTCGGTTATGATATAGTCGAAATCGTCAATGTTAACTATCATTGACAGAGTCTTCGGCGAATGCGCGGCGGATTTTTGGAAATATTGACTTATTCGGTTTTTAAGAACCTTTGCTTTGCCGACGTAAATAATGCGCCCTTCGTTATCGCGCATAAGGTAGACGCCCGGCTTTTTGGGCAGATTCTTTAATTTGTCTGAAAAATCTTTCATAGCGTTAATCCTTTATATATAGAATAAACCTTTATGCCTCGCGGCACAAAGGTTTGCTTATATCGTATTTACAGCGCGGGATTAGTGCAGGAGTGCCTGCTTACTCTGCAAAATTTGAAGAAATCAAATCAACCAAGCCGGTCACCGCTTCTTCTTCGTCAGAACCTTCCGCGACTATGGTAATGCTTGTTCCGCGGGTAATTCCAAGCGACAAAACACCGAGAAGACTTTTCGCGTTAACGTTGCGCTCGTCTTTCTCAACCCAAATGTTAGATTTATACTCGTTCGCTTTTTGAATAAAAAACGTTGCGGGCCGCGCGTGAAGCCCAACTTGATTTTGAACCACAACTTCTTTTAAAAACATAATATCGCTCCTATTTCATAGTGGAAATTGTGCGTAATACGCCTTAGTAGGGCTATTATACTATTGATTTCCGACTATGTCAAGTTTTTTTCAAAAAAGTATTGAAAAATTTTCAGAAGTGAGGTATACTAGGTAAAGTGTTTATTAAAGCGCTTACTAATTAAGGAGATGTGAACATGAAAAGAAGAATAGTTGCAATTATGGTTTTAGTATTGATGATGACAGTGGTTATTTCGGCGACGCAAGTTATTGCTGACCCGCCTAACGGCACTGAAGCATACGAAAACGGAGATGCGGTTGACTCGAACGGCGATAGCTATGCAGGTATCGTTGCTATCAGTGGCGAGCTTGACGAAGAAATGTACGGAGAAGAGGAAGAAGCCGGCGGTTTTGATATATCGCTGATTTTAATGCCTGTTTTGCTAATCGCGGTATTTTATTTCCTTATGATTCGGCCACAACGTAAGAAAAGCAAAGAGCACAAAGAAATGGTTTCAACAATCAAAGTTTCTGACGAAGTTGTGTCAATCGGCGGAATTCACGGGAAAATTGTTCGCGTGAAAGACGATACTTATGTTATTGAAAGCGGAGTCGGAACGCAAAAATCGTTTGTTCAGCTTGATCGTTCAGCTATTTCACGTGTTACGAAAGAAGGTTCGGGCAAAAACGTGTCCTCCGATTTTGATGATGATAATAACGAACCGGAGTACCAAGACAGCGGCGAAGAATAAAATCTTGGTATAACCCAAAATCACTTTTCATAGATATAGAACATGAAAGGTGGTTTACATATGGCAAGATTTGAACTTAGTTCACCTCGCGACATGGTGTCGGACAGCGGCGCGTTTGAGTTTAAGCAAATTCTTAAAGGAGTCGCGCTTGCGTTCGTTATATCCATTGTGCTGATACTTATAAGCGCGGTTATTATGACTTATTCGCCTATTCCCGACGAGATGACAAGGGCGGTAACGATTGCAGTTTCAGGGATTAGCGTGATTTTCGCGGGGCTTGTAACTGCGCGCAAGTCAAGACGGCAAGGCTGGCTTAGCGGCGCGACCTGTGGGCTTTTGTACGCGTTATTCTTGTATGTGTTCGGAAGCTTGATAATGCTTGATTTTTCGATTACGCTGTATACTTTAATCGTTGGCGTTATGGGTTTTTTCCTAGGCGCGCTGGGCGGAATCGTGGGGATAAATACACGCAGAAAGAAACGAAGATAACATTTTTAATTTTACATAGGAGGAATTATTATGGGACATATTAAAACGTTGAACAGTGCTGTACTTAAGGAAAGCGCAAGCGAGGGCGGTTGCGGCGAGTGCCAAACTTCTTGCCAATCGGCTTGCAAAACTTCTTGCACAGTAGGCAACCAAGGTTGCGAGCGGGTACAAAAAGAATCTAAGTAAAAACAATGGGTTGCGCCAAGCGCAACCCATTTTGTTAGGAGCGACGAAAATGGTACATTCATTCGAAATGAACGGAAAATATATTGTGTTGGATGTTTACAGCGGCTGTGTCCACGATGTGGACAAGCTTGCTTTTGATGTTATAAATGCTTTAACACCACCGCTTGCGGAGGAATTAAGCGATAATATTTTGCAAAAACTTTCCGATGAATATTCGGCAGAGGAAATTCGAGAAGTTTACGCCGAAATTTTGGCGCTTTCTCGCGCGGGGCAGCTGTTTTCGGATGATACATATAAGGATATGATATTGCCGAACGATGGTGAGCTTCCACCGGTCAAAGCGATGTGTTTGCACGTTGCGCACGACTGCAACTTGCGGTGTAAGTATTGTTTCGCCGACGATGGCGCATATCAAGGTTCGCGCGCGCTTATGAGCGAGGAAGTCGCGCTTGGCGCGGTGGATTTCTTGATTGCAAATTCGGCGAACCGCCGAAATTTGGAAATCGACTTCTTCGGCGGCGAGCCGCTTATGAATTTCGATGTTGTCAAGAAAACGGTGGAATACGCGCGGTTGCTTGAGAAAAAATTCGATAAAAATTTCCGGTTCACGATTACCACTAACGGAGTTTTGCTGAACGACGAAAATATGAAGTATATCAACGAAAATATGCACAATGTCGTACTTAGCCTTGACGGTCGGAAAGATGTAAACGACCGAGTGCGCATGACGGCGGGTGGCGGTGGCTCGTATGACTTGGTTTTGAATAAGCTACTCACCATGGCGGAGAGCCGAAATCAAGACAATTATTACGTTCGCGGTACATATACTGCGTATAATCTGGATTTCGCCGCAGATGTTTTGCACCTCGCCGACTTGGGATTCGTGCAAACGTCGGTTGAGCCTGCTGTTGCGGCGGACGATAAAGATTACGCGCTTCGAGAGGAGCATTTGCCGCGTCTGTTTGACGAATATGAGCGATTGGCAGAGGAATACGCGTGCCGGATTCGGGAAAAGGACGATGAGTTTCGATTTTTCCATTTTTTAATCGATTTGGAGCAAGGACCGTGCGTGATTAAGCGGTTGTCGGGTTGCGGCGCGGGTTGCGAGTATGTCGCCGTAACGCCGGAGGGCGATATTTACCCATGCCACCAGTTCGTTGGTATGATCGAGTACAAAATCGGCGATATTAAAAACGGAATTCAAAATGACGAAATCCGTGCGAAACTCAATGGTTGCAACGTTTACACCAAAGATGTTTGCGTCGATTGTTTTGCGAAATTCTACTGCGGCGGCGGTTGTGTCGCGAACGCGGGAATTTACAACGGCGACGTAAATGTGCCGCACAAGGTAAGTTGCGAACTGCAAAAGAAGCGAGTGGAATGCGCGTTGTACGTTGAGTGCGCGAGAGGTTGATTTTTGATCAAGAATGTAGTGTAATGTGGGTGAACGGAGGGCTGTTTAGTGGGTGATACAACAAAGCCTATAGTTATAGCAATATCTATATTATTAGGGATTTTTTTGCTTTTTATCTTATTTATGTTTATAGCATTTGGCGGATGTGGCTTGATAGAGAGTAGGTTTGCGCGAGGTCCTGAAATACAACGCGGCGAATTTCCGTTTAGATTGGAATATGAAGTTAATGAAGAAATTTTCGTTGTTGAAGATGCCTTGGTGATAGAATTTGACGGAAATGATTGGAACGCAGGATTTGGAACACATCCTACTTGGAGAGGTAGCCTGGCAAGCGGAAGAGATAGGATTGTTTTGTTCGCTAATGAAGAAGTGGAAATTTTTTATCGCCCAATCACTCTTTCGACCAGTCTAGGTGTATTTATGGGGGATAGAATATTAGGGGGGCGAAATGTTGAAGATTTTATAAGTGAGCCCATGAGCATTTTTCGAACTAAAGACGATAATACACGCGTTCTCGAAACAACATCACTGGAAGGCACACAATTTTATATGTATAGTATATACTACTATAACATGCGAATTATAAGTTGGGAAATCGCCCCGCCGATAGAGAATACTTTTCCGTAAAAACACAAAAATTCGAAAAAAATCGCGAATAAAAAAACGGGAATAAAGATTTTGAAACCCGTAAAATATTCATGGCAGACGGCTGTGGATTCGCTTTGCGAATCTTACGCCTCTGCACTTTTCGGCTAGGACTTTGCATAATTCAGCAAAGTCAAGTCTCAAACAAAGTTGTTAGCGAAAACAAGTTTTCGACAACTTTCTAAAAAAATCCCCTTGCGTAACCTATTGCTCGCGACGTAACGTAATGCTGTAAAATGCATTATGAGGAGGTGAAAATCTATGTCAAAATATACGACCGGAGAAATGGCGAAACTATGCAACGTGTCGGTTCGGACGGTACAATTTTATGATACAAAGGGAATATTGCACCCGAGCGAGCTGACCGAGGGCGGCAGACGGCTATATACCGACGATGATTTGGTTCAAATGCGTTTAATCTGTATGCTGAGAACGTTGGGGCTTACGCTTGATTCGATTCAAGGGATTTTAAAAAGCGAAAAACCGGCAAAAGTGTTGAATTTACTGCTTGACGAGCATACAAAGCAACTTTCCGGCGAAATCAAGGAAAAGCAAGAGCAGGTTGAAGCGATTAAACTTATCAAAGAAAGTATTGGTGACAGAGAAGCCATTCCGGTTAATTCAATAAGCGACATAGGTGTCATCGTGGAAAATAATAAAAAAGTACGTAAGAAATTTAGGAAACTAATCGTTACCGCGTGTTTTCTATCCATTCCGCAATTTGCTTTTATTGCGTTGTGGATTGTCAAGGGAATGTGGATTCCGTTTGTGGTATGGTTCTCGATTCAAACGCTGCTCGGCATATTGTTGGCGAAGTGGTATTTCAAAGACGCGGCGTTTATTTGCCCCGAGTGTAACGCTGTGTTCAAACCGCCGTTTAGCAAAGTTATGCGAACAAACGGAACGCCGAAAGCAAGATGGCTTACCTGCACAAACTGCGGCTACAAAGGCTATTGCGTTGAGACGATTGCAAAAGA
>Ga0123355_10019628_pt1 | contig 10766 bp, 8 predicted proteins | sample TergutEmb28metaG_3_FD_89872 | JGI IMG/M metagenome (GOLD analysis project Ga0123355, IMG submission 89872) | Embiratermes neotenicus P1 segment gut microbial communities from Petit-Saut dam, French Guiana - Emb289 P1 | ecosystem: Host-associated > Arthropoda: Insects > Digestive system > Gut ...
AATAGGCTAGCAAGTTTTGTAGCCGACATATCATTCATATTGCGTAAATCTTTAATTCGATCCTTAAATTCCATAAAACCATCCTTCATACGTCTATGAGTTTTGCTTTTGATGTCATTTTACCACAACTATATTGAAGGGTCAAGAAGTTTTAATAAAATACTTGACTTCAATTTAAATGAGTGTTATAATTATTTAATCAATTAAATTGAGAAAAATTTGAGCATGAAGGAGGTAGAAAATATTGAACAACAAGCGTTTTATGACGATTAAAGCGTATGGAGAGATGGCAGGACTGAGCTATAAAACCGTTGACCATATGCTAAATAGTGGTCAGCTGCCCTATATTACAACTGAGAGCGGACAAAGAAAGATAGACACTCAAGTTCAAGTTGACTTGAGTGGAGAAGTAGCAGAACGCTTGGAGGGGTTGGATCAGAAATTAAAAGCTCTAGGAGACCACCTTGGTGTTAAAGTACGATAACATTATATATTGAAGCAAGAAGGGAGGGGGATAACTTGACAGGGTGGATAAAATTACACCGACAACTACTTTCTTGGGAGTGGTTTTCAGATGCTAACACTTATAGGGTATTTGTTTATCTACTGTTAATGGTCAACTACAAGCCTAGTATGTGGAGAGGCACAGAGATTTTGGTTGGCCAACATATTACATCTGCAGATATTATTGCTCAAAAATTGGGACTAAGTAGACAGATGGTTCGCACATCACTAAATAAGTTGAAATTAAGTGGCGATATAACCATCAAGTCAACCAACAAATATAGCCTGATAACCGTTGTAAAATGGGGGATCTATCAAAGTGGAGAAGAGAGAATCAACCATCAATTAAGAGCTGAAACAACCATTGACCAACCAACAAAACAGCCTACAAATAACCACAAACAAGAAGCCAAAGAAATAAATAATGCAATAAAATATACGAGAGATTATCCTTCCTACACTCCTAAGATTAAAAACAAATCTAAATCTTATAAATGTCGTAAATGGGATTATGAGGATCTTCAAAGGAGAGAAAGAGAGAGGTTTTTGAAGTTATCTAGCCAATAGTTGGGGGGGGGTAGATCATAAGGTGTTATGATCAACAAGACATAGATATTTTTAGAAGATGATTTTATTTTTGCCTACCAAGACTATCTTTGCTTTGGTTGATGTCGCTGTAAAATGTTTTAAAGTCATAAGAAATTTCATTTGATTAGATTTGAGGTTGATGGGAAAAGTGTTTCTAAATGTGAAAACAAAATCACTTTGAACAAAAAAGTCTTTGGGTTAAAAAGTGAGAGTATTTTATTTATAGAAAAAAGATTCAGGACTAAAACACCTAAAAATCTTCATACAAAAAAACACCATGTAAAATATTGGTTGCACCAATCCCCCCACTTTATTTCTCTTTTAATCGAAAAGCGGGTCAGGGTGCAACCCCTGTTTTTGTGATTGTGTCCGTACACAATCTGTGCTTGCGAAGAAATAAAAGTGGCTATTTTCATCTATTTTTGATGTTTTTGATAGAGCTTGGTTTTTTATAATTTTAAAGATTTTATTTTAAAGAAAGAAAAGGAGGTGCAAATTTTATGAGCAGGCTAGAGATAAGGATAAGAGAACAAGATAAAGAAATAATCCAAAGAAGAGCAAAACACTTAGGGCTATCCGTGAGTGAATTTGTTCGACAAATGGCACTTAATGGATTTGCGATGCAGTATCGTGTTGAAGTTTTTTATGATTTGTTTAAAGCTATAATGCGTATTGGCACAAATATAAATCAGATTGCTAGAGTGTGTAATGAAACTAGGTCTGTTCATTGGTCAGATGTAAGAGATTTAAGAATAGAGCAAAGCAGACTTCTTTCATTGCTTACAAATATGCTCGTCCTTGATGAGGATAGGGCTAAGTTGATTGAGATTGTTAGGTTTAAGGTAGTTAATAAGGATGAAGGTGATTTTGGTGAAGATGAGGATAAATATAGGCTAAAGATAAATCAAAGTTAAAAAATAAGCAAAGCAGCTTCACTTACTTTTAGTCTTGCCACATATGTTATTCATGCAACCCTAAACTCTGCTGACGGCATTGGCACCATGAAATATATTCTTACTTGCAAACTCATAGGGAGTGTCTTGAATTAAAAAATCTTGATACTCCTTATTTTCTGTGTTAAAAGCAAATATAGGTTGAGGCATCTTGTATATATCCTCTTCTACCCACTCAGGAGCTTCCAAGTCATAATCATTGGCCAACTTATGAGCTGTAGCTACTAGGATGCACAGATGCTCCTTGATAGCGTTTTCTTCATCAGGTGGGTTTTCAATCATCTCTTGTTTGTAGTCGCTTCTTTTAAACTCATCAATGAAGGTGCATAGGGCGAAGGTGAAGTTATCGTGTTTTATTACATCACTTAGGGTTAGTATATTCATATATAATAATTCCTTCTCTTTTTATATGGTAACCCACATCTAAAAACTTTTCTGTCTCTAGCTTATGGGCAGAAATATTTATTATTCTATAATCCAGTTTATAAAGATGGGAATGGTTAATGCTTGGATGCAATTGATTTAGTTCGGTTCTTGATAGAGGATCATCACTTATAACGGCTATGTCTATATCGCTATATTTCGTCGCTTCTTCTCTCGCTACGCTTCCGAATAGGACTATATATTTTATCTTGGAACAATATTTTCTTCTTGCAATGTACTCCAAAAATTCTTTTGTTTCGGGAGCAATGTTTAATAGTCTCCAGTCAACATCTTGGCGAGTAAAGTTTATTGGGTTTGTTGTTTTGATTAGAGACATCAATTCACCTCATCATCTTCTTTAAGTTTGCCCTTATAAAGTCATTTAACTCTATCTCTGTGCAGGCAATTATAAGTTCTTCAAGTCTGCTCTTATGCTTTGCCAATATCAGATCAAATGACTTCTCTATCGTCTATTTGCTTTATAAGTGTTTTACTGTCTAGCCAGTACTTTGTAAGAAATCCGTTGACATATAGAGTGGGTATAGAGCCACCGCTGTATACTCCTTCACCTTTCCAAAAGTCGTTGAAGTAAGGAGAGGCTTACTCGAAGGATATGTCTTGACCACACTCTTTTATTCAGTAGCAATTAGAAAGGGATAGGGCATGGGTTTCTTTATTAATACGCCCACGATTGCCTTAACCGAATAATTTGCCCCTTAAACGCCTTGACTCTATGTTGGTGCGTTTGGAGCATCTTTTTTCAAACCAGTTTGATAATATAGTTTCATCTAATGATGTTGATTGAGTTGCTTCATTTTCACTTAAATGTTTTTGAAGTATACCTGGTAGAGGTCGTAATTGTAGACTTGTAGAGTATTCATGTCTAAGAGCTTGGTGTTTTTACACATTAGTAGCGTGGAATTTCCTCGTTTTTGTTTGCGACTTGGCTTTTGCTTTCTTAGATTATAACACACTTTATAGGTGAAAGCTATATAAAACGAAGATTGTCGGGATGGATTATAAATGTTTTTATGAATCTTAGAAAAATATCCAAAAAGGACAAGGGAGAGGCAATAAGCAATCAGTTTGCGAAGCTTTCGGAGAGACAGCAAAAGAAGTTGTTGGATATAGACCATAATGAGAATAAAGGGTACAATATAATGACTAGAGGCAAGTATGAAAGATAAGTGTAGAAATAACAATAAGCATATAAAATATGGTCGTAAATTTCTAAAAATCCCCTTTACAACTTACATTCTATGTGTTATCATAGCAATAACAATCAAATTTACACGGCAATATGGTGATTTTTTGATATACTACGATATAAAATCAACTAAAAACTAGACTATAGCACTTAAAAGCACCTAAAAACATCGGAGGTGAAAGGGTAAAGCTAAATGAAAAAAGATCTTAAAAACCCCGAAGTAGCACCGAAGGTAAAAGCATTAAGAAAGCATGAGGGTGATACTCAGGCTGATATAGCAGAGCTAATAGGGGTAGATGAACAAACAATAAAAAGAATAGAACAAGGCAAGAGTGAGCACGGCGATAGTCGATTAAATATAATCCTAAAACACTATGATGTTGTAGACCTGCCCTTTAAAGATGAAGATAGGCTGCCGTATGTAAAAAGACTGCATCGTTATGGCGAGACTATAGCGTCAGGCTTAATAGAAGATGCAAAAGCTTTACAAAAAGATTTACATAGAACCTTAAAGGCAGAATCTTTTGATCTTGAGCTATCTTTGTTATATAGACTACCTACGGTAGACCTACTTATCCAGCAAGGTAAAAGCCTAGAAGCTCGAAAAGAGATGTTGTCTTCAAAAAAGAATATTGACAAGATGTCTCCAAGGCTTCTTTATCATTATTATCATAATGAGGGTTTGTTGTATTCTAGAGATTTAAATTACAAAGAAGCTATTAAGTTTTTCAAGAAAGCTGACGAAATATCTGAAAACAATCCTGAGTTGCCTCTTATATTTAAGCTTAGAGCTACATCAAATATAGGTCGTTGCTACACGGAGCTAGCCTATCCTTTTGCTGGCATAGTGTTTTTAGAGAATGCCTTAGAGAAAAATGAAGATTCTGGACTAGCTTTATTTAATTTTAATGTTAATCTTACCCTTTCTTTGAATTACTCTAGAGTTGGCGTGATTATTAGAGCTAAAGAACTTCTAGGCAAAGCTCTTGATTACGCACAAAGTGTTGATAATAAGTTCTACATAGGCTTAGTACATTATAATTATGGGAGAATGCACAATACTTTAGAATCTTGGGAAGAAGGCAAAGAAAGTTTAGATAAAGCCATTGATATACTTGGAGAAGGTTCTCCATATCATATGTGGTCATGTTGCTATAAGATTGAGTGCATGATAGGCAATAGAGAGTTTAAGTCGGCGGAGAAGATGATAGAGGAAGTTGAGTCCATGTACCCCGATGACAAACATGCCATAAAACGCCTTGGGCTACTTAAAAGCACACACAGTATAAGTAAAGGCATAACTCAACCAAAAGATAAAGACGTTGAATACTTATTAAACAAAGCAATTCCTGACCTAATCGATAATCATTTTATTTCTGATGCCATTAAAATATATGAGCTTCTAGCAGAGCATTTTGAGAGAACTAACCAAAGGATGAGGGCTGGCGAAATGTATAAACGCTTGAATGAGTTACGTAAATCTCTTAGTGCTAAGATACAATAATAAAAAAGAGGATGTGTTCTAAATGAAAAAAGCTTTATCACGTCTATTTTTGCTTTCTGCCGCAGTGTTTGTAATAGGTTCTACCGTTGATGTTTATGGAGGGCCTGGAGGGCCTTGCTGGGATGAGTTCAGCCTACCAATAATCCCTCTACCAATTACAATTTCATCTTATAACCCTCCCGCAGATGATGGAGACTGCTGCCTATTACCTTAAGGTCGCAAAAACCTACTAATAGCTACTCCTCCATCTGCTATGCTTTACTCTACCCTTTCAGCCCGCTTAAGCGGGCTGATTTTCTTGTAACGACAATCCGAAGATCATAACACTCTCTTGTATAAAGAAGCAAAGATATGTATATATAAACATCATCATAACTATAAAACTGCAAGCATCAAGTGGTTGCTTACATGATTATCAAGCCTAATTATGTTCAAATTTATAAAGTTAAAAAACTTTTTTACCTAATAAGGATAAATTTGAAATACCTTTATATATAAATATAGCATTAATAACACCATACAAAAAACACCTATAGAATCAATATTCTATAGGTGTTTTGCTATTTTTTACAAGAAACTATCATCTAGGCGGTTAATTTATATGCTGCTACCTGCCAAAAAATAGAATATTAATACTTCGCCCATATATTCCATAAAAATACATAATAGTATATAATGATATCAATAGCATTATAAAGCAACATTAAATTTAAAGCTACAATAAGTATTATGTTTATATTTAGAAGAGAGGCGGTGAGATAACAAAGCATTAAAGCGGTAAGGCGGTAGCTCGTGAGCAACAAACTTATAGAACCATCAAGATTATTAAATTCAAAAAGGAGAGATTTGAATGAACTATCCACAACCACAACTCATACACTCAAACCAACTAGGAAGACTATCTATCCCTATCAACTTTCAGGAAGAAAGTAACTTCAAACCACATCACGAAAATGAGGGTCTGATAACCCTAGTAAAAAATGATATAGAAGACGAACACATCATCATGAAATACCACAGCACAGTAACCCTAAAAGAATGGGAAAGCATAAAAGAGAACAAGCTTAAAGAGCTTGAGGGGAATTTAAAAGAAGCAAAAGAAACGGGAACACTAACGATCACTAGCGAGTTTAAAAGTGTAAAGCCAATCATGGTATATTGCAAGGGCTATCGCAAGAAACGGAGGCGTAGGTTCAGGCCAAAGTGCTCAGATTATTTTTACAACACCATCATTGACGGCTTCACCAAGTGCACCTCAACATTTCAACGCAATGCCTGGAAACGGACAAGTTACTCTCAATTGGTCTCCACCATCAACCAATGGTGGTGCTGCAATAACAAGCTATCAAGTCTCAAGAGACAACGGCTTTACATGGGTAACTGTATCTGGCGGAGCAAACGCAAGAAGCCATACCTTCACTGGACTAGCAAATGGAACAGCACATACATTTAGGGTTCGTGCTGTTAATTCAGTTGGTTTTGGTGCACAAGCAGCTGTAATGGCGGTACCAGTGGGGCTGCCTACACTAACAGCATCCTTTACTAATCTAACTAGCACTACTGTCATGCTTCACGGAAACATAACCAATGCTGGGGGTGCTCCAATTACAGCAAGAGGCTTTTGGATTCGTCCGGCTCATAGCCCTCATGAGCAAGAATGGCTAGTGCCCGTAACATCTAATTCATTTAGCTGGACTATCACAGGTCTCACCCCCAACACCCAATACGTAGCCCGTGCAATTGCAAGAAATAATGGGAGCGTAGGCACAGGTCAAAGTGCTCAGATGGTTTTTACAACGCCAGCAATTATAAACACTCCAAGTGCACCTCAACATTTCAACGCAATGCCTGGAAACGGACAAGTTACTCTCAATTGGTCTACGCCATTAACCAATGGTGGTGCTGCAATAACAAGCTATCAAGTTTCAAGAGATAATGGATCCACATGGGTAACTGTAGCTGGCGGAGCAAACGCAAGAAGTCATACCTTCACTGGATTAGCTAACGGAGTAGCACATACATTTAGAGTCCGTGCTGTTAATTCAGCTGGTTTTGGTGCACAAGCAGCTGTAATGGCAACACCATTTGGAAACCCCACACTAACAGGTTCCTTCTCTAATCTAACCAGTACCAGCGTTACACTTAATGGAACCATCACCAATACTGGAGGTGCTCCAATCACAGCAAGAGGCTTTTGGATTCGTGAAGCCACTAGCACCCAAGAACAAGAGTGGTTAGTGCACACAACAGCTAATTCGTTTAGTGCAACAGTTACGGGACTTAGACCTAATACTCAATATGTTGCTCGTGCAATTGCAAGAAATGGTAGTGTAGGTACAGGTCAAAGTGCTCAGATGGCCTTCACAACACCACCAGCTCCAACCCCAGCTCCAACCCTAACCCTTACCCCAACCTTATGGAACCCACAAGCAACAGCAAGCTCTAATAACTTTACTATAACAACTAACCAACCAATAACCAATGTATCTATATCTATATCTCCATCAACTGCATCAAGCTGGCTGTCTGTAACAGGTACAGGCACTACAAGAACAATGACTGTCGCAGCCAACCCAAACACTACAGCTAGAACAGCCAACATAAATGTTACAGCCACAGGGGCAGGAGGGGCTGCACCCATAACAAGAACAATAACAGTAACCCAAGCAGCCAACGCCCCAACCCCAACCCTAACCCTAAATAGAACAGCATGGCAAGCCTTTGGCACAGCCCACGCTGAAAGCTTTATGATAACCACAAACCAACCCCTTGCAAATGTGCAAGTATCTATATCTCCCCCACAAGCCACAAACTGGCTTAGTGTTACAGGCACAGGCACACTAAGAACAATGGTTATAGATGCTAACCTTACAACCATAACAAGAACAGCTACTATAACCGTATCTTTACCAAGCATAGGAGGGGCTGCACCTATAGTAAGGAGTATAAATGTAACTCAGAGACCATTGTTGTCTTCAAGTGAGTGGCAAGCTCCTCCTGAGGGGGGCACTTATACTATCATTGTAAACTCTAATGAACCTATAAGGAGTATAACAAGCAATGAAGCATGGGTTAGAGGTGAGATAATAAATAATACTACTATAAGGCTTATTGCGGATGCTAATGCTGGCGGCATAGGGTCTAATTATGATGGACTATCTCCCTTTACTATTGAAGATGATTATGGTATAATTAGCCATAATAACTTAGCTAGCTCCTCGCCAAGAGGTGCTGAGGTAGAGATAACTATTAATGGGCAAAGCCTAACATTTAATGTAGGCCAAGGGTCAACAGGAATAAGCGTTTACCCAAGAGCATCGTGGAGCCCTAGTTGGCAAGCTGGGCAATCGACATTCACCCTAACTCCAAGTGTGCCTCACTCATCCTTTAGAATAGATATACCACCAGCTCTTAGATCTTTTGTATCTTATACACGAACTGGCAATACATTGAGGCTAGAAATAGATCAAAACCATACACCCAACCCAAGACCCTTTGAACACCAAGATAATGCAATAGCTATTAGGGCATTAAACATGGCTGGGCAGGTTGTTGCTACTGGGAGTATAACGGTTAGGCAGGGTATTGATCCTTTTTATGAGTTTTATGGGGGATTGGGGTGGATTTGGCCTATAGAAGATCCTGCTATGAGGGAGATTTCTTCGGGGTATTATAGATATAGACCTGCTCCGTGGAATGACTTTCATGTAGGGATAGATGTTGTAAATCAAGTATCAGGCCAAACAATAGGTCATCCAGTAATGGCGGCTCATGATGGATTTGTGATTGGTGCTGAGCGAATAGGCGGTGGAGGATATTCAGTCGCTTTGCGCTCTCAGACGAGAGACCCCATAACTAATGATTTTATCGTAACTAGGTATATGCATATGACTTGGGATGAAAATGTGCGTCGTCCGACTGTGTCGGAGACAACTCTTGTACATGCAGGAACTCCTATTGGTCTTGTTGGGTATAGTGGACTAGGGGGACCTGGAGCTGCTCACTTACACTTCGACGTTAACGCTAACAACATGGGTCTACGAGATGGATCTATTAGAAGGTATGCACGGAATCCTTTTAGATTTTTCCCCTTCGAGACTTTTACCACTGTGAGGCATTCATCTGGAAATATATGCAGGACTATGCCCTAGATAAATTCAACTGGAGGTTTGATTATGATTAATAAAAAGAAAACAATATTTTTGAGCTTAATGTTCGTATCAGTCTTTTTGCTATCAGGATGCATTGAGCAAGAAAGGGAAGGAAATTATACTTACAACCATCAGTATTCATACGGTTATAGTGTAACTGAAAATATAAATCTTAGTTTTGATCTAGGCGATTTTTTAGATATTGGAGACCATCTATTTTTTGATGCTGAATCCTATCCTCTTAGCATCGAAGCTGTAGAAATGCATAGCGTATTTGGAATAAGTTTTTACAGCTTCCCTTATTTCATAATGGATCTTATTGGAAAAGAGGACTGGAGAAATTGGACTGGGGAATTTAAGCCTAACTCTGGCGGATGGAGAAGCTCTGAAGAGTTCAATATGAGAAACTTTGCTATTGATTTCAATCTAACTCCTCAAGACATGATCCACGCACAAGAGCGATCTCATGGATTGTCGATTGCCGAAATAGATGAGAGGATAGCTAGAGCGAGAATAATTAGTGATTTTATGCTCAGTCAGCCTATAGGAAGCGTAATGGGATCTGCTGTAGAAGCTGGATATGCTTATATACCCGAATTGGGTTTGGTTTACCTCCAAGAACTAGATGATAGACACTTCTGGTCATCCCGCCTCTCCCTCTCCGACATAAACGCAATCTTCTCAAACGACATAAACAAGCTATGGAACGCTTTCCCTGGAGCTGGCATACTCCATGATGACAAAGCCCACTCTCCCGAATGGATATTCACTAATATAGAACAAGCAATCTATAGTCAACTAATACCCTTAGATAAACTACATTACTTGGTTAATGAATCATTTTTCGCTGGATATGGAACTAGCGAAGCATCTGCCCAACTCCAAACAGCCCACCAAACCCTCCACAACCCAACCCCCTTCACCCTACGCTTCCAAACAAGACCCCCCGCAGGAGGAGGCAATGCAGATTTTATGAGAGGAGGAATAATCCTCCCATCAAATCCAACAGTAACAATAAACGCATGGGAGGAGATACTAAGCCATCTAAATAGTAATGTGAGAGACTTTCCAAACCTACCTACTATAATCCAACAACAAGCACTAGGTACACATACATTTGAAGGATTTTACCTAGACAGCAACTTTACAATACCCCTAACAGACACAACAAGAATGCCTTCAAGAGATGCTACCTCCTTTGGATTTTGAAAGAGACTTAGATGAAATGCATGGTTGCTGTCATGGTGGCGGGTCAGAGATTTTTTGGTATTACTTTGTTTTTGACCACAACCATCTTGGAAATGGTATACATGGCCACATAGTTAGATATGTAGGCTTTGAAAGATTTAGAGAATGGTCTCACGAAACATCACCTTACACAGACTGGAGGCTGCCAGGGCTGTTGGATATGATTGATCATTTTGAACTAACTCCTC
>Ga0123355_10019629_pt1 | contig 10766 bp, 11 predicted proteins | sample TergutEmb28metaG_3_FD_89872 | JGI IMG/M metagenome (GOLD analysis project Ga0123355, IMG submission 89872) | Embiratermes neotenicus P1 segment gut microbial communities from Petit-Saut dam, French Guiana - Emb289 P1 | ecosystem: Host-associated > Arthropoda: Insects > Digestive system > Gut ...
ATGAAGGTTTTGTTTCAGACATTTCCGCAATTGCGGCAAAAGTACACGAAAAAAATGGCCTGTTAATAGTTGACGAAGCGCATGGTGCGCATTTTAAATTCTCGTCATATTTCCCAAAGTCCGCGCTGGAATGCGGCGCAGATATTGTTATACAAAGTATGCACAAAACTTTGCCAGTTATATCCCAAACGGCGGTTTTGCATGTTAATTCGCACAGGGTAGATGTGGAGAAGTTGCGTTTTTGGATAAATGCAGTGCAAACCACCAGCCCTTCTTACATGATTATGTGCGCCGCGGACTATGCGTTAACTAAGCTGTGGCAAGAGCCTTGGCATTTTGAAAACTATGTGCAAAATTTGATAAACTTGCGCAAAGAGTTAAGCGGGCTTGTGGGCGAAGAAAGAGTAGGGGAGAATGCAATATTCGCTATAGATAAAGGCAAACTGCTTTTTAAAAACTGTACTGGAATAGAAGATGCCCTGCGTGAACATAAAATAGAAGTAGAAATGACAACAGACAGCCACACCTTATTAATGACAAGCGTTGCCGATACAAAGGAAGGTTTTGACCGGTTGGCTGTTGCCATCGCAAAAATAAACAATCATGAAGAAGCAGAAAAAGCACATACACACAACAGCTTTACGCTTCCGGAAGTAGCACTTACACCGCGTCAAGCATTGCAAAAACCGTGGGTAGAAATAGATGCAAAAGACGCAACTGGAAAAATATCCGCCCAAATAATAGCCAAATACCCGCCGGGCATAGCCATAGTAGCTCCCGGCGAAAGAATAGTCTCTCTACCAAATTACATAAAAAAAGTGAAGGTGATAGTATGAAACTGCTACTGCAACTTGTAAAGTCCTCAAAAAAATACTGGGGCTATCTTATTTTTTCGCTGGTGGCCATCGCAGGCATGACAGCCGCGCAGCTATACGCTCCGTTGGTAGTGCGTCAGCTTACCCAAATGGCACAAAATGCTGACCCTCGCTTGGCAGAACAAGCCCTGCGCTTGGGCTTCATCCTAGCGGCGGTGTATTTTGCCCAAGTGTTGTGCAGCTACATACGCTCGTACTACACGCACTACGCGGCGTGGCACTTTGTTGCAGATTTGCAAATTAAGGTGTACGAAAAGCTGCAAAAACTATCAATGAAGTTCTTCCACGACAAACAAACAGGGCAAATTATGTCCCGCGTAGTTAACGACACCAACCGTGTAGAGGTGCTTATCGCCCACGCCGTGCCGGATATTATCGCCAATGTGGCAATAATCGTTGGTGTAACAATTATCTTGTTTACAATCAATGTGCGCTTGGCGGTTTTGTGCCTGCTTGCAGTGCCCATCGTGCTTGTGCTGTCTGTTCTCTTTGCAAAACTTGTGTTGCCGCTGTTCCGTAAGGGGCAACAGGTTTTGGGTGAATTGAATGCCAACCTGCAAGACAATATCTCCGGCATAAAAGAAATACAGGTGTTTAACCAGCACCAAAAGGAAACAAAAAAAGTGGCAACCAGTGCCCGCGAACATGCTGTTGTTATATTAAAAGCGTTGCAATTTAGTGCGGGTTACGGTAGTACAATCCAGTATCTGTCCAGCATTGGTACAGTAATTGTCATTGCCTACGGCGGCCATATGGCACTGTATGGGCATGTGGACGTTGCCGATATTGTGGCATTTATTATGTACTTAGCTATTTTCTACACCCCAATTGCCGCGCTTGCCCGCACAAATGAAGACCTGCAAACAGCCATAGCCGGCGCAGAGCGTGTTTTTGAAATTTTGGACGCAACAGAAGATGTAAAAGAAGTAGAAAACCCGCACGAACTTGTGGATGTTAAAGGCCGCATCGTGTTTGATAACGTAAGCTTCCATTACAACGAAGGCCAGCCCGTGCTTGAAAATATTTCCCTGGAAATAAAACCGGGCGAAGTGGTGGCACTCGTAGGGCCAACGGGGGTAGGGAAGACAACGTTTATAAACTTGCTAAACCGCTTTTACGACCCTATAGACGGCAAAATAACCTTAGATGGCCACGATTTGCGAGAAGTTTCGCTGCAAAGTTTGCGCAACAGTATGAGTAGTGTGTTGCAAGACGTATTCCTGTTCAACGACACCTTGGGCGAAAACATAGCCTACGGCAAGCCGGGTGCCACCCGCGAAGAAGTGATAGCGGCCAGCAAAATTGCAAGGTCGGACGACTTTATCTCATCTTTAGAACATGGCTATGACACCATTGTAGGAGAGCGTGGTCTGCGTCTGTCTGGCGGGCAAAAACAGCGCGTATCCATAGCCCGTGCCGTATTGCGCAGCCGCCCTGTGCTTATTTTAGACGAAGCCACCGCCGCCGTAGATGTAGAAACGGAAAAGCAAATACGCGACGCCCTAGACCAAGTAATGCAAGACCGTACAACGGTAATAATAGCCCACAGGCTTTCCACAATAAAAAAAGCCCACAAAATTGTGGTGCTTAAAGATGGCAAAATTGATGACATTGGTACGCACGAAGAGTTGGTAGCACGTGGCGGGCTGTATGCGCATATGACGGAGATTAATATGTATGCGTAGGTGAATTTATTATCTTGATTGCTTAGCATAGTTATGATAATTTATTTTTGGAGGTGGTAATAATGTCTTTAATAAGATCGGTTTTTCTAACTAAGAACGGTTACGGTAGCATGGTTGTATTAAGCATGGAGGCTTTTCAAAACATGCAGTTTGAAAGCGAAGTATATTTTAAATTACTAGAAGCGGAAAAAGAAGCGACGTACACTAACAAACGATACTCTTCTAAAGATGTGCTTGCCTCGATGAAGGAAGTTATTGGGGGGTAGCCATAATGTATCAATTGGAATATTTGCCAATTGCACGGCAGGACATGATAGAAACAGTAAGATATATTAGCATCGAGCTTGAGAATCCCTCCGCAGCGGAAAAATTAGCAAACGAAATGATTAATTCTGCCGAAGGTCTTACGTTATTCCCGCTGTAAAATACAGGGCTGCAAAGCTTTCACCCAAAAAAACAAAAGGGTATAAAGTATAAAACGCAAAAATACTTTATTCCCTTTTGTTTTATCCGCCCAATTCCCAGTTCCGTCCATCTATCGGTTGGGAAATGACACAACCTTGCAGGCTCTCCATCTGCAGTGAGGATAGGTTGTGCTTCCTGGGCTGAACTCTTTGCCGTGCGCAGGCCCGCATCACGGCAAAGAGCTCAACTTAGGAAGAAGTCTATTGTATTAATGGTTGCTTGAAGTCGCGCAATATTTCATTTATGCAATGCTGGCAAACTCCTTTTTCGTGCAGGTTATAAATATCTGCGACAGAATCCGGACGCCCGCAAAAAAGGCAGATGTATTTTAACTTTTCGTGCAGGCTTAGGGTTACTGTTTTTGTCCATTTGCACACTTCCAGCTTAATTGAGTCTCCCGGGTCTATATATAGCCAGCCCAAAGTGTCCCGGGTTAGGCGCGGCAGGGTAATGCGGGATAACTCGTCGAGTCTGGTTACTACACCTTTTTTGCCCTTTGTTTCTTTTAGTACAAGGGTGCCACAGGTACTGTCTAGGGTGGCCTTTAACCCGGTGCCGGGCTCCCAGCCCAGTAAGCCTCTTACTGATGCCAGGATTAGTATTTCACCCTTTATGTCCATTGTGGCGTAATAGCTGTTTTGCATGTGCATCACCTGTCCTAAGTGGAGTTTGTATAATTATTATATGCGGTACAAATAACTTGAACAGACGCCATTCTCCAAGATGCTCCTTTAATTGACAATGCAAGTTGCGCACTTATCAACCAACTTAACGAATGCGTTAAGGTATGATGCGTTTTTTTAATGACAAATTAGGACACGGATGTCCATATACAGCGTAATAATGTAACCTTATAATTAAGTAAAGAACGGTGGTGGATCCCCAAGCCTGAAAAATCCTCTTGTTGATTAATAAGCTATATGAAAATAATTCTTCAGCTGCACTAACTACTTTCTGTGGCTCAAGAAGGACAATTGTTAGTTTATGCGTGGTAATTTTTCCACTGTCTAAAATAAAGAATAAATTGTGCATTAGCTAAGGAGTGAGTGCAATGAAACCATCTAAGCAGTAACTGTTGCCCCGCAACACAGTTGTATGTTAAATGAGAAAGCCTATTTCTATGGGCTTTTTCGTGTTATATAAATAGAAATGGAGTGGGTGCTTTTATGTTTCGGAAAATAAATTTTCTTGGTGTTTTTTTATTTAGTGTATTAATTTTTACTCTTACTGGTTGTTCATCTCGACGTATTGATGATAGCGAATATAGCGGTGATTATGTAACTGAGGAAGCAGAAGAGGGGACACACACACCATTGCCTCTTATCGAAATACCACCCGTTACTGAATTAGTGCCATACGTGCGCACTTTTGATTATGTACTGCAGAATGCATATTTGCGCAGGTTACAAATTTTTGCGCCAACAATAGAGGACCTTTTGCCTTTAACCGCAGAAAGAGTCGACCCCATTACTGATGTAAGCAGTATGGAACGGCGCATACCAAGACAAAGGACAGTAACTTCTGAAGATGCGGCTTATGACGTAAATTTATTTTTTTCTATATTAAGAGAGAGATACGGAGGGTATACATATTTTGGTGGCGATGCTGTGTTTAGTCCTGTATTTAGCGAAGTTTTGGACAGGATTTTAGAGGAAGCGTATTGGGATATAAGGGAGTTTGAGGCTTTTGTGCATGCCAGCTTGACACCATATATCAATGACGGGCATGGCTGGGTTTATTTTGGGAACTATCGCTTTATGCCGCATTATAATGTTTATATAAGTACGGACAAGCATTTTTATGCTACGGCGGAGGGGTTTGTTTGTGCTGAAACAAATCTTTTAGTTAGCGAAATAGTAGGGCACAACTATGATGACATTATGCAGTTATCGACAAATGCAAATGGAGAAATATTTTATATTATTGCTATTGATCACTTTTCGCTTGACGAGGGCAATTTAAGCGCCACTGTCCTGTTTGAAAATGGTGTAGAGCAAGTGATTGAGCTTACTTCTACATCATTAAACAGACCGAGGCGGAGTGGACTTTTCTCCCCGTCTTTGCGCTTAGTCGAGGGCATACCGGTTATCCGGATTAACCAAATGCACTTCGAGACAGCTAACGCAAATCAGGATATGGAGTATGCACTTGTTTTTCTTTCATTTGTTGAAGAAGTGCGTGATTACCCTGCAATTATTATTGACCTACGCACCAACGGAGGAGGCAACGGTTATCTTGCGCCAAGGTGGTTATATAGGCTGTTAGGAGAAGCAGTGCCAGCAAATCACCTAATTTTACGTGTAACCGATTACGAACGCTTTCAGGAACAGATAGAAATAAATTTAATCGACATGGGTGGATTTTTCTTTCAGCCCATGTGTGAAATACGGAGTTTAGAGGAGCATGCTAAGCTGGATTCCAACCATGCTATCACGTTTCCGACAGGCACTAAGGCCGGCGCATCCTTAATCGAAAATAACCAGCTTATTGTTTTCCTTACGTCCAACTCAACGCAATCTGCTGCTGAACTTTTTGTTGACCTTGGGTTTAATATGCAAAACACATTAGTAATAGGGCAGAACACAGGAGGGCTGCTATTGACACAGTCGGCTGAGCTTCCACGGTTATATTTACCGCATACAGGCATTTCGTTTGGGTTTGGTACCGGTATTATGATACATGCAGAGGCACACAACTGGCGCGAGGGCGTGGGTTTATATCCGGACCTATGGGTGCAACATCCTGATGATGCATTGCCTGCAGCAATAGCACTGCTGAAGGAGCATTTAGGCGTATAGCGCGGTCGAAAGTATGGGATTTATGATATGTTGAGTTGGCTAAAGTAATACAGGGTCTCAGTAGCTGTATTTTTGGGCTTATTTCGTAATCACATTTGCCTGCAAAGGCAGTAAACATCAGCTTTTGGGGTTGCTTAATGAGACCCTTAGGGTGATAAATAGGGGACATGATACGTTTTTTTTAACAACAAATTAGGACAGAGATGTCTATATGCAGCGTAATAAAGTAACGTTATAATAATTATAAGTAAAGAACGGTGGTGATTTTATGCGCTTTAGGTTTCTGTTTTTTATGTTTATAGGCATAATGCCTCGCGGTGGTGGATTGCCAAACCCGAGAGATCCTATTGTTGACTAAAATTATTTTTGAGTAATGCAACCCACTATAGCAGTGGGTATTTTTGAAGGGGCTGATTAAATTGTTTCTCTCTAAGCAAGAGTTAATAGAAGAGTTTTTTACATATGGAGATGTTACCGACGGCAAAGACATAAAGGCCCGCATAAAACGGTTAAAATTCTACCTTGCTAATCACGATTATGATAGCGAGATAGTATATATGATGCTTTTTGTAGAAGCAGATCGAACTTCATACGCAACTAATGATTTTGAAAAATGCGTAGCAATAGCACGACCTGTTTTTGACTTATTAAAAGAACCACGGTGCAATAATATAAGCTTTGTTGAGGTTATTGTTTTGGCAAAGCTTATATCGTTTGCCCCAACCTTCGATGTGGTAAAAACTTGCGAACAAACAGTGTACAACCTACTAGAAACTAAGTTCAAACACGAAAAGCTGTATAATACCGTAAGATTTATATTAAGTACCGCTATAGTATCTCGCCTAGTAGCGGCAAAATACTTTTCAGCTAACGGAAGCAAGTCAGAAGCCAGCCGGGAAGAACTTTTTGAATTATTCAAAAAGCATAGTGTCTTTTGCGATAATATTTTTACTAAAAACAAATTACCCAGACTCGAAGCCTGCTATAGAATACACGAAGGCATGTTTCACAGAAATGCACAGTTAGTTGAAGATAGTTTGCTTTGGTTGCGTAAACACGAGAGAAAAAAATGGTACCCCACCATGACAGAAGAGTTCATAAAATTCTCCCACATCATGGAAGGCGAGCTAACCCAAACCCTGCTAGACATTGTGGCAGGCTACTACATAACCAAAATCCGCGAAGAACGCGGCATAAAACAAGTGGACGTTGCAGACGACATAAGCATAGCACCGGAAACATTAAGCAAAATAGAAAACGGCAGAAGCACTGCCTCGGCTATGTATTTATACAAATTATCACACTTGTTTGGCGTAGATGTTTCTTACTTTTTCACCGGTAAAAAATTGTATTGAAAAAGTCAACCAGAAGGTTTATTCTAAGTACATTAGTTTTATTTGTGTACGTATCGCTCGTTGTGGCGCAACAAGAACCATACTGCGGCCATAGCTAAATTTGTGTTTTTGGAGTAAAATATGTATTTACTAAAATACGCACTGCTGAACATATTCAAGAACAAAAAACTATACATACCAATGCTCTTAATGGTAGCTATTACGATGTTTATGTTAATGGCTACTTTTGTTATGCATCGGCAAATAGAAGCATCTCTTGATGGAATATCAGTTGGATATGTAGCTGTAGCAGTTGGCATGCATCCATACATAAGCCCTGATTTAGATAATGTAGATAGCGAAAACGCAGAATTTGTTTTGCGGCGTGATAATTTAATGGAGAGGCTTGCAGATGTGGGCTCGGATTTTATAATTGAATATTATGGCTTTAGGCAGTTTCTTTTTACAGGGTCAGATACTTTAAAGCCGCTAGAATCAACGTCCGATACTATTTTTAATCCGGACGTTGGTTTTTGGCACCGTTTTGGCGGAGAGCAATTTACCCTTATTGCATATTCGGACATAACATTATCTACGCACTTTGTAACAGGAGACAGGGTTATAATCGATGGGAGAGTTGCTACCAACCCAAAAGAAGCGAATATAAGCGAAGAAGTGGCAAAACTAAACGGAATATCGATTGGAGACATAATAGAACTGTATTTGTTTAGGGAAAACCCACATTACGTCAGCTTTGAAGTAGTGGGGCTATTTAGAGATTTTGGTGATGAAATAACCAATGAACTTGCTTTAATGTTGCCGCGTGTGCTTGACAGGCAAGAGGGCATTGAAATAGTAGATAGCGCAATTGGGCAAGTAAATAGTGTAATAGTACATAGTCTAAGCCGAAATTCAATAAGCCGGAACCAAATACTTACAGCCGTGCGTTCTTCTGCGGATATTAGTGGATTTAGCCCCGGATATATTACAATGCCGGACGGAAGGACAATACCTGTTGAACCTTTTGACGATGGGTATGATGTTCTTGTCTTTTATCTGGAGGATGTAGAGCATATATCATTATTTCTAGCACTAATCGACGATTACATAGATGGTAAGCATTTCACTAAGGATAGCGGCGATAGGTGGCGAGTTTTGAGTTTTATTGCCGGACGTACAAGAGACACAGTTGCTTTGTTTATGTATGTGGTAGGCTTGGTTAGTATTGTTTTTTGTGGTCTATTATGCTGGTTTATATTAAAATCACGCACTTATGATATTGGTGTGTTTAGAGTACTGGGGTTATCCAAAACCGGAGTAATGCGCCTGTTTGCGCTTGAGGTGTTTTTTTCTTGTTTAATAGCGTTTAGTATTGCAGTTATAGCGTATTTTGTATTATTAAATCCGTTGATTGGCTTTGTGTACGATATGCAATTGAGTAGTGCTATAAGCAATTGGGATTATTTTCAAGGTGTAGATTTAGGACTTATGTCAGAACAACTTGCAAATTTTAGTTTTGTAATAGCCGGAGGTTTCTTGCCTGTTGCTTTTGGATTTGTGGTTATAACAATTCTTTTAATAATTGCTGGGGGTGTCACATGGTTTTTTGTCATGCGTAATCACCCTATGAAAATTATGACAAGGTATTGATATGAACGCGATTATCAGAAGTTTGTCGAAAAAAAAGTTGGAAATTGTAGTTTTACAAATGCTTTTTATTTGTGTTCTTGTTGCGTTAATTTTGTTAATTAATGCTATTGATACTGGTTACACATTATTGATGTTAATAGATAACTACCTTTTAACCATAGCAACTGAAGCAGATTTTTTGGCAAGTATTGAAGTGGTCGATGTCAGGAGTGGTATACAGTCATCAATATCTTTTGTTTCTATACTTGCACTTTTGGTCATTATTATGTGTGTTTTGATTCTGCCTTTTATACAGTGGTTATTTAGTTTAACTAAGGGTTATGAGATAGGTGTTTTGCGAGCGTTAGGACTTAGCAGGTTAAAGGCTTGGTGGAAACTCTTTTTAGAAAATACTTTGCTAACTGGGTTATCCTGCTTGATTTCTGCTTGCATTGCTCTGTTGGTTTACAAACCGACAACCATGATGCTATTAGCATTTGACGAGGATGCACAAAGTGTAATTGCAAGTGTGGTGTATAGCGACAGCGTATTAAACATTCGTGTTTATGCTTTGATAGGTACTTTGATATTGGCCATAGGCTCGCTTTTGGTTATGTCTGTGTTCAATGCTGTTATAATTGCAAAAAATGCTCCTTTGAAAATTTTGCGGGAGCACAAATAGGTGGTAATTGGAGGTATACATATATGTGCTTAATAAAGGTTGATAATATTTCTTACGAATACAAAAAAAGTGTGCCTGTGTTAACGCAGTTTTCAGCTGAATTTGATAAAGGCAAAGTGTATGCAATTCTAGGCGCATCCGGTAGCGGAAAGACAACACTATTGTCGCTGCTTGCGGGGTTGGATATATGCAAACAAGGTGATATTTATTATCAAGGGGCAGGCCTAAAAAACATCAGCTGTGACAAATATAGGGCATATAATGTGGGCATGATATTTCAACAATTTAATTTATTGCACAGATTTAATGCCCTTGAAAACGTGCTTATAGGCATGGAGATAAGCGATTACAAAATAGAAAATCGTATTTCATATGCTGAAAGTTTGCTTGAAGATTTTGGCATAACTAAAGAGAAACGTCACCGCAAAGTAATAGAACTTTCCGGCGGAGAGCAGCAACGTGTAGCCATAGCCCGTGCAATTTCTCATCAGCCAGATATTATACTTGCAGATGAGCCAACAGGTAGCCTTGACGAAACAAACCAGAAATATATTATAGAAAAACTGGTTAGTCTTGCGCGGGCTGATGATAAATGCGTTATTCTGTCCACACATTCTAAGGATGTTGCAGGGTATGCTGATTGTGTTATACGACTATAGGTAGCGTGCGGTCTGACCGCTTCTAACCAAAAGAACAAAACATATGTTCGTTATTTCTTTTTCGTGAAATAAAACAGGCTGCCTCATTCCCAACGAGACAGCCTGTTTTTATTACCACCAACACTACGCAGTCCGCCAACGCTTTAGCATAGGAATCCCCGCCTTGCACTGCTCTATCGCATCTTCCGGCGAAAAGCCAAAGTCTTTTACCATAACAGCGGCAATTCTTTCAATCTGCGCTTCAAGGGTTATACCGGGCTCTGTAAACGCGCCATTGTCGTAGCATTGTTTGCAGTAATCCGGGTTTTGGGTACCGTCGGCCTCTGTTCCCGGTCCGTACATTTCATCAAGTTCGCCCTGCGGCAACTTGTCAAGGACATTTTTATCATGTTTACAAAAAAGTCACAAAAATAGCCGTTTTTAAGCTCCTGTGGGCGTTTAGCTTTTTTATCGACTGGCGATAATATAAGCTTAAATATTCAAAATTTGCACTTGAATTATTCGCACTTTCGCTGTATAATAGTATTGTTGGTCAAAAAATGATTGCGAGGAAAGCCATATGGATATAGATTGGATGACACCGAATCAAGCGGCTGAAAAGTGGGGCATATCCGGCAGAAGGGTACAAGCATTATGCGC